>UMFM01037758.1_pt1 | contig 11641 bp, 9 predicted proteins | sample 1965011 | NCBI WGS metagenome assembly UMFM01 (sample SAMEA4836046, study PRJEB28245) | human gut metagenome | biome: gut microbiome; material: fecal sample | place: Denmark | collected 2008 | reverse complement strand
AAAAGCTGAGATTGAAGAAACAACAAATCTATATGATTACTGGGGTGATCTGCTATATCATTCAGTGATTGATGATAGCAGAACGATCATAAATCTGGCATCTAAAGAATACTCAAAGTGCATAGAAAAGTATCTGACACCACAGGACAGATATATTACGATTGTATTTTGTGAGTTATCCGGAGATAAATTGGTTACAAAAGGTACATATGCCAAAATGGCCCGCGGTGAAATGGTTAGATTTATGGCAGAGAATAATATTGAAAATCCTGTAGATATAAAAAAGTTTGATAGACTTGGATATACTTTCAGAGGAGATCTGTCATCGGAGACAGAGTATGTTTTTGAACGAAAAGCCATAAAGTAAAATCGTGATAGAAGAACATAACGTAGAAATGTTCATTGCAAAAATGATAATAATTACTATTATTATCTTGACTATCATGTATTATTGTTATATACTTTTATAAAGAATAAATTCTATGGAGGAACTGGTCATGAAATATGTATGTGATGTTTGCGGATGGGAATATGATGAAGAGAAAGGATATCCAGAAGGTGGTATTGCACCAGGAACAAAATGGGAAGATGTTCCGGCAGATTTTGAATGTCCATTATGCTTTGTTGGAAAAGATCAGTTTTCTAAAGCAGAATAAATAATCAAGAAGAAGCGGAAGGATTTTTTTATGGAATTATTATATGTGTAGAGTCTGTGGACAGAGGATAGGGGAATGTGCAGCATGTTTCCGTATTGCTTCCATTTTGTTACCAATTGCTATCCTTTTACTACCATTCTGCCTCTTTTTTTCAGAATTGACCTGTGCTAATATTATCATAGACAAATGAGACATGAGCTACAAACTTACATTTCATTTGTTTCTCTTTTGCAAAAGAATACGGACAAAATATAAAGCGTCTGCTCATTGCCGGAATGGTGATGGGTATGGCGCTTTTTTTGATGCCGAAAACCGGGTGACGACCTGAAAAATGAAACAGGAGGAAATAGCATGGCATATGAATATGACCACGATTGCCCATTTGAAGCTTACATCACGAATCTCGGAAAATATAACGAAGGGGAGCTGGTAGGCGAATGGGTAAAGTTTCCTACCACGTCAGAAGATCTGCAAAAAGTATTTGAACGAATTGGAATCGGTTCAAAAGATGACTTTGGTAATCCTTATGAAGAATGGTTCATAAGTGATTATGATGTGTACGGCGGCAGACTGCCGTGAACCTGTGTAAGCAGAATAGGCTTGATGCCTGGGGCAGCCTTCGGGTTGCCTTTACATAGTTTCCACTTTCAAAAAAATAAAAAATTATATGTTTTTGAAAGCGACATCTTGCACATACTATTAGCAGACAGTATAATAAGTACAGCGAAGCGGTTTCGAGAAATGAAAAAACTTCAATTTTTGAAAGCGGGTATGGAGTCCGGTGTCAGTCCTGCTCAGTTCATCTCTATTAATTTTGAGGATTTAAACTACGCATATCTGCAAACTGCAAAGGCACTGCATAATGAAATCACAAAACGAGCCACAGAAATCAACGGTAAAGCCTATCTGTTCTTTGATGAAATCCCGGAAGTAAAAGACTGGGAGAAGTGTATCAACTCCCTGCGTGTATCCCTTGACTGCGACATCTATATCACCGGTTCAAACGCAAAGCTTCTTTCCAGTGAGCTTTCCACTTATCTTGGCGGACGTTATGTGGAGTTTATTATTTATCCATTCTCCTTTGCAGAGTTCCTGGAACTGTATCGCCCCATTGCGCCAGATGAACCGATCCAGAAATGCTTTCAAAAGTATCTTTTATCTGGAACTTCTGCGCCGGGACTATAAAGTTACAGTAGGCAAAACCGGAAACAAAAAAATAGCCGCTAATGGAATTCATTTTCCAAAAGCGGCTGCTCTTTTTATCTCTTTATTTCTTTAATTTAAATTTTTCAATTCATGTCATATGATTATCTTCCGGAGGTAGTACCACCATCAATGCACAGTGCCTGGCTTGTGATCTCGCGGGCGAAGTCACTTGCAAGGAATACGGTTGCCCAGGCAATATCTTCTTCCTTCTGATCATGTCCCAGCGGGATCATGCTCTTAACGGAAGCATTCCACAGTTCTTCACGTTTCTCAGGAGTCAGTTCATTATGAACTTCCGGATCCCAACCATTGTTCATGCCTTCCAGGATCTCTTCCCACATTGCTGTACGGATAATTCCCGGGAGAATAGCATTTACACGGACTCCATAAGGAGCTGCATGTTTTGCTGCGGACTGCATCAGGCTTGTTACAGCTGCCTTGGATGCGCTGTAGGTCTGGAGCATTCCCATACCGTCTCTGCCTGCGATCGAGGATACAAGGATCATGTTTCCGCTCTTATTTGCTTCCAGATGTGCCAGACCATGTTTGATCATATGTACGGTTCCCACTACATTGATATTGAACAGTCTCTGAACCTCTTCTGTAGTTGTATGCATCATATCCTGAAGGGAAATTACGCCTGCTGCATTTACGATCACATCGATCTTTCCGCCGCCAAATGCTGCTGCGTCAGCGATCAGCTTCTTAACGTCTTCTTCCACAGCTACATCACATTTTGTAAAGCCGCCCTTTACGCCAAGTGCCTCGATCTCTTTTACAGTAGCAAGGCCCTGATCTTCTTTACGGTTTGCAATATATACGTTTGCGCCACATCCTGCAAACTGAAGTGCCATCTCTTTACCCAGTCCACGTCCACCACCTGTAACAAGGACTGTCTTTCCAGTAAAATCAATATTCATTGCCATAACCAAAATCCCCTTTCCAGATATATGTTCTGTTTAACTCTGTTAATATTTTATCACTCTGTATGGAAATGTCAATGTTTATAATCTTAAGTTTTTACAGTTTTTCCCATAATTACAGGCTTTTCTTTTGTTAATTTTTTAATCAACTTTTTCAAAACAACCACATTTATTCTCCGGCCAGGTATCCTCCAAACCTTCCCGGTAATGGTACCACAGGATTTCTCCATCTGCCATGGATATGCCGATTTCTTTTATCCCGTCATGATCTAAGTCTTCCATCTGTGCTTTAGCCTGCCAGTCCGCTTCTTTTTCTGATCCCCATAAAAGAGTTCCTACTCTGGCCCCATTTGCGCTGTCATATACAGCATAGCCGTTCTTATTATCTAACGGGGAAAGGCAGAAAATGAGAGCGCCTTTATCGTCCAGGTGCAGGTCTTCGGAATAAGCCCTGTAAGTGCGCCAGTCGCTGCCAGGGATGTTGGAATCTGAACCGGAACCTGGTTCTGGCTCTGCATCTGTGTTTTCCGTAATGATCTTTCCGTTTTCTGTTGGACCTGCAACTGGCTCCTGGACCTGGATCCCATATAAGAGCCAGAATGTGCAGACCAATAAAAATACACTGACCAGAACCGGGATGATCCCAATGATCATTAAAATACGCCATTTTTTCTGCCCCGTCTTTCTGCTCTGGATCATGCCTGCTGCAATAAAACTAATTCCCAATAGCAATGTGGCTATTTCCAATCCAAACATCCATTTTCCCTCTTTCTTACAAATTATGAAACTGATCCTATTGTTCTGTATATCTGAACTATACAGCTGTTCCTTCAGGGAAAATATTAACTAAAGGTTAGTTTTAGAAACAGTTTTGGGGACTTTATTTTTTTACTATACACATTTCTATTTAAAGGCTATAATAATTCTGGAAAAATATGAGTATAGAGAGGGTATTCTTATGTACGATTTAAAAATGTTAGAAGAGATCAAAAGCCAGGAAGAGCGTATCCACTTTTCTTCTTTTGATTACAATGATGCTTACACACTGGGAACCATGCTTCGCGAGCGTGGTCTGACCACTCCAAAGCCAATCGCCATCCGTATTGTTTTTGATGATATTATCCTGTATCAGTCCTTCCTTCCGGGAACAGACGAAAGCAATAACCAGTGGATGAACCGCAAGCAGCACACGGTTGAGCGCTGCCATACTTCTTCCCTGCGTGCAGCTGTTGAGCGGGAATTAAACGGTGTAAAGGAAAACTGGCAGCAGGACGAGTCCCACTATGCATTCTGCGGCGGTGGATTTCCAATTATTGTAAATGATGAGTTCCGCGGTGTTGCCATGATCTCCGGTCTGCCTCATCTGGAAGACCACAGAAATCTGGTGGAAGTAATGGATCAGTTCTGCGCACAGAAGAACGCGTAAGATCTATTCCTATTATTGGTTCTCACAGCAAATATAAAACAGGTCGCGTATATTTCCATAAAATGTGATATCTGCGACCTGCTTTTTTATTATACGCATTTTTCTGCTATTTTTATCTATTACCTATCTATTCCCATTTTTTCCACACATCCGGCTGATAGCCTAAGGTAGACTGCTTTCCGTTTCTGACCACCGGTGTTTTGATCACCTGGGGATTTTCCAGGACTTTTTGCAGCTTATCTTCCTCTGCGATATATTTGATCAGGGACAAAATATCTTTGTCTTTCCCATCCCAGTTGATCATATTTTCCAGGCCTCCGTTTGCCTGGGCAACGGAGTTAAACTCGCCTTTTGACATGCCTTTTTCCTTCATGTCAATGAACTGGTATTTGATGCCACGCTCTTTGAAAAAGCGTTCTGCTTTCTTTGTATCATTGCACTTTTTTGTGCCGAAGATCTGGATGTTCATAAAATATGTCCGCCTTTTTCCTGAAAATCTGTGTTTTTATTCATATCTTCACTCATGATACCATGCTGCATTTGTCTTTACAAGCCGTCTTTATCTGCGGATCACCTGGATCTCCTGCTCTGTGCCAAGATCTACCGGTTTGAAGGTGTTTTCCAGGCCTTCTGTAATATAGATCTGGCCTTTATCATCTTCTAAGACTGCCTCGTAATTCTGGTGGCTGCACCAGTGTTCAGCCGCTTTTTCCGGACCCATGACAAAAAGGGCAGTGGAAAGACCATCACAGAGGAAACCGCTGTCACTGATAATGGTCACAGATACCAGCCCATTTTTAGCCGGAGCACCGGTTTTAGGATCCATAATGTGCCAGTAGACCTGACCGTCATCACCTGTGAAATAACGCTCGTAGCCACCGGAAGTAACCACCGCCTTATCTGTTACAGAAACACCTCCCAGATAACGGTCCTCTTCTGCTGCCCGGATACCGATGAACCAGTCAGACCCGTCCGACTTTGTACCTACTGTCTGGATATTTCCTCCCAGACTGAAAAGAGCAGAAGTAACACCTTCTTCTTTCATCAGGTTTGCCAGGACCTCTGCTGTATAGCCTTTTCCTACACTTCCCAAATCTACCATCATATCCGGTTCTATGGATACAGTATTACCATTTACCTGGATCTTGCGGTAATCTACGCGGGAGACTAATGCTTTGCGTTCTTCCTCATCGGGGATGCGATGTTCACCTGTGGTAAAGCCCCAGGCTTTTACAATGGGATAGGCGGAAATGTCTAAGGCACCGTCTGTATCTTTGCAAAGTTTTAGTGACTGAAGCATCAGATTTGCAAATTCCTCTGCAAAGTTCTCATTCTTCTTCTCGTTTAAATTCCACATGGGACTTCCTTCTTTTGTCACAGAAAGTGTATCTTCCAGTTCTTCTATTTTCCCCCGGACTTTTTCTTCTACGTCATCATTTCCGCCATAGATCTGGAACTGCATCACTGTGTCCATGGCAAATACGGTAAAGTTCTTTTCTTCGGATCCTGTCTCTGTACGCAAAACAGGGCGGTCATTTTTGACCGCCTCTGTTTCTGCTGTTTTTGTAGATGCACTGCATCCGCATAACATCAGTGTCAGGATCACCAGACACCATTTTTTCAATTAGATTTCTCCTTCTGTTTCGGTTGCTTCTGTATCTTCGGCAACATCGTCAGCTGCAGTGTCTTCGGAAACATCTTCATTGGAGTCTTCGGAGTCCTTATCCTCAGATGCATCTTCCTCTGGCTTATCCTCTGCCGGCTCTTCTGCAGTATCTTCCTTATCTTCCTCAGAAGGTTCGGTTACTTCATCTTCTGCCGGAACTTCTTCTGCATCCTTATCAGCCGGCTCTTCCTCAGCCGGAACTTCCGGAACAACTGTTTCATCCTTTGTTTCAGGAACAGTTACTTCTTCCTGAGCCTCTTCTTTCATTTCCTGCTCATCTAAAAGTTCTTCCTCTGCTTCGGTTGGGTCTACCAGTTCGCCATCTCTTACATAGAATACATAAGAACCATATTCGCTCTTCTTACTGTAAATAGTAACTTTGATCAGATCACCTGTTTCGTAAGCATCGAAACCATCCTTAGCAAAATCAATGTAATCTTTTCCTTTTCCCATACCATCACTTTCAGGTGTTGTACCTACTTTAAACTGCTGATCTGATATAGAACCATAACTACAGCTTTCATACTGATGCTGTCCTACCATTATATAATCTATAGCACCAAGATAGGTATCTCTTGAAATATCGTTTATGGTGTCTACTTTAAGGAGTAAACGATATGCTTCATACTTTGCCAGGAAACTATCTACTGAAACTTCTTCAAAAGTGATATCCTTATCACTTTCATCGTTTCCATTATCTCCGGAATTATCTTCACCAGGTGCTGCAACTAATTTGCCTGCTTTCAGATAGAATACATATGGATCATAGCCTGCTTTAGCAGTAGAGTAAATAGTGACTTTAACCGGAGTGCCGTCTGTACCAAAATCAGCAATATCAGTTGTAAAATCGATATATTCCTGCTCTCCGGTTTCTGTATTAGTGCCACCCTGCTTAAATTTATTTGAGTTTTTGCTAATATCTGGAGTACCATAAGAATATTTTACATCTCCAACCTCAATATAATCGATAGCTTTTAAGTAAAGATCTCTGCTGACATCGTTAATTTTCTCATCAGTAAATGTTAAGCGATATGTATCATAATCATCAAACCAATATTTTACATGAGCTTTCTCAAAGGTAAGTCCCTCAACGCCCTCATCTTCTCCGGCATTACCATCAGACTCAATAATTACTTCAATTACCTGGCTCTTGTATCCATCTGCTTCAATTGTGAGCTTATGTGTACCAACCGGTAATTCAGATGTATCAATGGTAATCTCTGTGTCATTTACTGTTGTGTCAAGTTCTTCTTCTCCATACTTAACAGAAGTAATTGCTTTCAGATATTCTGCATTGCCTTTCAGTGTCCATTCATTTCCTCGCTGGATATTAAGCTGTCCAGTAAGCTTTGGAGCATCCTTATCTTCTGCAGGAGGAACAATTTCGGAACCAGATTTCAGAGCATATTTACCATTGCTGTTCTTTACAGCAGTAAGAGTAATGGTATCATATCCTTCTGCCTCAACAACAATTTCAACTGTATCACCTGTAAATCCAGTATCAACAGTCATACGCAGGCAGTCATTAATGCTACCGTAACCACTGTCTACAACAGAAGCTGCGAACTCATTATTATTATATCCAAGTCCAAGTAATGCCTTTGTATAAGTCACATCACCAACCGTAACAGATTTTACTGCGTCAAGATAATCTGCCAGCGCCTTCTTAGCATCAGTATCTGTACCATTCTCGAAAGTAATGTAATAGTTGGCAGGAGACATAAAGAAGCCAGCTTCCTTGTACTCCAGGCTCTTTACAACCGGAACAAACGTAACCTCAGGCTCGTCAACACCTTCTGCAACTACGATCTGTGCTGTTAACGCATCTACATATCCCTTTGCGCGAAGAGTCAGTGTATGTGTTCCAGGTTTGATGTTTCCGATGGTCAGGCTCTTCTTGTCAGCAGATATCTCATAATATGCTGCATCGCTTCCTTCATAGCCCTTTGTATAAAGGGTATCATCCTCATCTAAAACTACAGAGATCAGATACTTTAAGAAACCGCCTTCAGAACCGGTTACATCTACTTCTGCGTCTGCATAGTATCCCTGGATCTTGCCAAAGGTTCTCTTATCAGATGCATACTCATTCTTGCCATCTGGATACTTCACAGTCAGAGTCAGTCCCTCTTCCAGAAGCTGATCATAAGTGATCTTAAATGCATTCATCTGGTATCCGTCTGCTTCTACTGCGATCTTGTATTCTTCTCCCGGTGTGAACAGGCTCTGATCCAGAGTTAAAGTTCCCTTTTCAACATCTACTGTATACTTGTCTTTTGCAAGTCCGGTCCAGCTGTCATTGATCACAACATTTTTGATAGCAGCCAGATACTGTGCATTTTCATGCTTCAGAACAACATTTTCGCCTTCCTTGTTCTGCTCTACTGTGAATGCACCAGCTGCCGGGCGGGCAAAATCACCGTTATTCTGGATCTCACCTAAAAGACCATCTTCCAGAACTTCCTTTGCAGTTGCCGGACTGTTGCTCCAGGTCACACCGGTTCTCTTGTAATCCTCAAAGGAAAGGATCTGATCGTCTTCGTATTTCTTATTTTCTACGCTGGATACATAATCGGTCCAGTCATAGTATTTTCCTTCTGCTCTGTCAAATACTGCATCCTTGATAATGTTGTACCACCAGTCTACAACTGCCTCAGACTCAGCTGTAGATCTTCCAGCTTCTTCCAGAAGTTCTGCATTTACCAGCAGGTCGGTATCAAATACCAGATTTGCAGAAATAGCGCTGCTTCCGGAACTGCTTTCGCCGGAGCTGCTGCCTCCGCCTGAACCTGTGGATGCTGTGGAGACGCCATCAAATGAATACTGGGAAATTCCCATTTCATCCTTGGATGGAACATTTTCACCATTTGTTACTTTAAATCTGACAGAGGTTGCCTTAAATCCGTCTGCATATACAGTCAGCTTGTAATTGCCCTTATATTTTAAATGATCTACATTATCATTATAAAGGACAAACAGATCCTGGCTGAACAGGAACCAGTCATCGATCTCGTTTAATTCTACCGTCTCAGTTGGTCCTTCCAGAACCACACGGCTGATCGGTGTCTCAATTCCGTATACCATGTTTTCAACCTGGAAATGCAGGTTTACGCCAGACTGGGCTGTTTCCTGTAATTTCAGAACAGGTGCCTGGGCATTTACTACATGGATCGGAACAAGAGCAGATGTACCTGCCTTGGACTCTACGCGGACATAATATCTTCCGTTGTTTGTGAAATTGCCCTGTCCGCTCTTAATGGTCAGTTCGCCTACGCGGCCACTTCCATGAGCTACATCTTTTGCACGGTCAAATACAAGATCACTGTTGATGGTGTTCTTATTTTCATTGTACTCTACCAGCTGAAGGCGGTTAATTCCGTCAAACCACTCTTTCTCATCGTCGGTATTGTAATTGAACATAATGGTTACAGTTGCTTTTCCATCTTCGCCTAATTCTGCATCCGGTGAATAAGCAGGATGAGCCACCGGCTTTTCTCCAAGAGCGAATGTTGTCTTAGATGGTGAATATCTTACAGAACCATCATCTGCATAGTTGGTCAGATAGTAATCCCAGATGGATACCGGTCCGTGTGTCATGATCTTTTCAGGAAGATAGCTGTCTCCTGTGTAGATAATACCATCTGCTGCAGTATCATCTAAGGAAACGGTCTGTACCTGTGCCCCGTCATCATTGCTGCTTACAGTAAGAACAGCCGGTGCCTTTGTAACAGCCAGTTTGCATATACTTCCATCATCAGTTACATTTGAAAGAGCTGCAGTTACATCTACGCCATCTGCATAGACCTTTGTATTGCCTGCATTATAGCCATCTTCAAATGCTACCGTGATCCACCAGCCAAGGGAATTTAACTCTGTCAGTTTTGTCTGATACTGCTTTACAAAAACTGCTTTATTCTGGTCTGGCTGGTTATTTCCATTGTTGGAATTGTTGCCATTGTTTGTATTGTCGTTGCTGGAATTACTGTCGTTGGTATTTCCATTGTTAGTGTTTCCGTTGTTGGTGTTTCCGTTGTTGGTGTTTCCATTATTTGTATTGCCGTTATTGGCATTATTATTTCCGTTATCTGTACTGCCGGAGCTGCTGTGGCTGCTTCCACCGCCACCTCCGCCTCTTACAGTGGTCTTAGAATTGGTATCTTTTCCAGGATTACTTGAAAATCCTTTTCCAGGCACTACCTGAATGTTTCCATTTTCATCTACCCACTGTCCGTCTGCATTGACTTTGTAGCCATCTGGTGTTACACCATTTGCAAACATTTTTCCAGTGTTCTCTCCTGCTGCCGGCTCAAAATAATAGCTGCGGCCATCGACCCACTGCCATCCGGTTACTGCTGCACCTTCGGTGCTGTCTGCAGTAGTGCTGAAGAAATACCATTTGCCAGCTGCATCCTGGTACCATCCGGTAACCATTTTGCCTTCTACAGCATCTGGTGTCTGATTAAAATAATAAGTACGGTCATTAATACGGAGCATGCCGGTTGCCATAATACCTGTCTCAGGCTGCAGATAATACCAGCCACTTGCAGTATGGACCCATCCGGTTGCCATTTCTCCTGAAGGCTTTCTATATTTCCAGCCTGCATCTTCTTTTACCCAGGTTCCCGCCTGCAGCTGTGACCCGGTTGCTGCCTGTGCACCAAAAGCAGTTCCTGCCTGCAAGGATGCAGCTGCAAGAAACATGGCTAACAGTGCTTTTGTTCTTCCTGTTTTTCTCATAAGTACAAAACTCCTCTTTTGTAGATTACTGAACATGTGAGTTAGTGCATGCTAACTCACACGCCGCATTAGTATACACTAACTGAAATTTTTTTGTCAATTATGAGGGGCAGTTTTATTTTGATAAAATTTTTCAACAATAAATCGTGCAGGTTATTGGAAAAATTTCCATTAAGAAAAGTTGTTATCAGTTTATTGTTATAGTTTGGTGAGAATAACGCAGAATTGGCTTAAATAAAGGATTTTTCTGAATTTGTTAAAAACAGGACAAATAGAAAAGGGACCGCTTATGGCAGTCCCCTTTGTTATCAAGAATTTTTCTCATTTTTTGAAATATCATGTCTTTTTATGACGGACATCCCAGTTGTAACCACTTGGCATCGTCTAAATAATACGTTCCATTTTTTGACGAAGGGCTCGGGTAGTCCCTTCAATATCTTCTGCTGCAAAAATACCGGATACAATGGCAGCTCCTGCTGCACCGCTTCCCTGCAGTTTTTCAATATTATCCAGGCAGATACCGCCAATGGCTACTACCGGGATCTTTACAGATGCGCAGATTGCCTGCAGCTGTTCCATCGTCATAGGGCGGGCATCTTTTTTGGTTGATGTGCCAAATACGGCACCGCTGCCCAAATAGTCAGCCCCCTGTGACTGGGCTTTTAATGCCTGTTCTACCGTTTTGGCTGTGACTCCCAGGATCTTATCCGGTCCAAGAAGTTGTCTCGCAAGACCGGCATCCATGTCATTCTGGCCTACATGGACACCGTCTGCACCACAGGCTTTTGCCAGTTTTATATTGTCATCGATCAGGAGAGGAACATTGTATTTTTCTGTGAGAGCGCGCATTTTCTTCGCCTCTTCCAGATATTCTTCCACGTTGTCATCCCGCAGTCCTTTTTCACGAAGCTGCACCATGGTGGCGCCGCCTTTTAAGGCTGCTTCTGTCTGCTCATAAAGACTCATTTTCCCGGTCCAGGCCCGGTCGGTTACTGCATAGATCAACAACTGGCTTTTGTCAAATTTC
>UMFM01038088.1_pt1 | contig 11742 bp, 19 predicted proteins | sample 1965011 | NCBI WGS metagenome assembly UMFM01 (sample SAMEA4836046, study PRJEB28245) | human gut metagenome | biome: gut microbiome; material: fecal sample | place: Denmark | collected 2008 | reverse complement strand
TATACTATTTTACATTTCTGGTGTAAAGTGGTATATAATCACCTTATGTTTAAATATTGAAATTCTTTCGTCTTCAGCATAATACATCACACGTCCACCCTGTAAAGGACGTAGATCATATATAACCCATCCGTCATTAACCTGATGATTATTTGAACATGATGATAATACTAATGTCATCAATAAAATAAAATACTTCATATTATTTTCAACATAAAAATTTGTAACCTGGTTTTACTGCCTCTGCTTCTTCTCTCGTATCAAACATTAAGGTAGTGACAGCTCCTATGCCTTCGCAAATGTAAGACACTTTCACCCACCACCTAAAAATACCAGAACCGTAATCATCATAGTACGGCTCGGAAAGAACCTCTTCTACGTACCCATCTAAGTAATTCATGATCGTTCCTCCTTATTTTTAGATTCTGCCTCTTCGAGTATGCTAATTACCTTATCGACAATATTCGAATCAGACATTTTCTCAATAAAAACATCCATCGCCTTAGTTATGTCATTGGCTTCTTTTTCCTCAAGAGCTATTTCCCCACCGGTAATAGCATCAGATAATGATGTAGATAAGTGTCTTATCTTATCAATGCTCATAAACGTAAATGGATTACCACCTTGACCTCCACCCATTTCTTTCATGATCTGATATCCACCTGAGATAAGTCTGCCTGATGTCGTGGCCAAGGAGGATACGATTAGGGACAGTACCGCCGCTTCCGTCCGCTCCTCGGACACACCCCTCGACCACACGGCTGCCCTTATAGCGCCGGCCAGATCGTCTATGTATGGCATGAGGCAATCTTCCATCGCTTGTGTTATATCAGCTATAACCTCACTACGCTCTTTATTTATGTAGTAGATAGAAGCATTGTACCTCTTTATCTCTTTGTCCATGTCATTTAAAAGACGCTTGATATTGTGCTTATACATAGGACTGGTTTTAATTACTTCCTTTAGCTTAAGAATGTAATTATAAGCCTGGTCGTTTACGAATAACGTCATGGTCTCAACCGTTGAATGAAGCGTGTTAAGACTGTTAAGAATCTTATCGAAATTGTTTATCAAATAAGCTCTTATGGCTTTTGCTGCGTAGTTAATGTTATTAAAATTATTCATTTTATTCATTAGATTCAACCTTATATCACAAAATATTTATTCTAACCGGATTAAACACAAATCCACTATCGATTATCTTTCCAATGAAAGAATCACCGATTACTTTTCTTGCTATTCCAATTGCTCCATTAATATCTGCATTGATCAGCTCCCCAATAGAACTTTGAAACAATCCGCGTTTCTTCCTTCTACCTAAGTAGGATTCTTGTTTCTTTAGAGGTTCAAAAGCAAGATGGTCAATCTTTGATGTGTAAGATTCCTCATGAGTAATTACCTCTATCCCTAAAAGATTTGCTTTGTAAACAATCTTATCAATCAATTTAGAATGAGGAATAGAAACAAAATGTTGGTTATTCCTTTTACCGATATTTATCTCGTTTTTCCATTCTTTGTTTAATCCAATGATGATTGTTCCTATATTGTTAGATTTACAAAAGTCTACAATGTATCTACTGATTTTATGCAATTTGTCTTCTATCCAACAATTTCTAAACAAAGTAATTTTTCTTATTCTATTTGAAGTTCCCTTATTACCAACAAAAGACATCAACTTAGCTTTCTTCTTATTGTACCACTGATTTACTGATTTCATAACCCGTCCGTTTATAATGAAAGAATTAACTACATTACTAATACATGAACATAAATTATTCAATCCTAAATCAATCGAAAGAAAATTGTCTTTGTTTAAACCAAGATCAGTTTCCTTTCTTTCATAAACTACCTCTACTACATAACATGTAGCTTGAGGGATTATTCTAACTTGTTTTAGTTCGTCTTTCTTTACATTTGTTTTGATAGGTTTGATTATATCTTTAACAAAATAAATACAATTATCACCCTTTACCCTACAATTGCAGTTGGTGAAAACAACCATGTTTTGTTTCTTACCTTGTTTGTATGATGGAAGGTGAGGTCTATGATTTCCGTATTTAGAAGGATTCTTTTCAAAATCCTTCTTGAGTTTTATCCAGGATTTTATGTTTTTAAATACCTGTTTAATCACCTGTTGGGATACATGATTAGGTAAATTCCTGAAATCGAATTGGTTTTCTTTGCAAAGTTTGTTTGATAAATCAAATTCCTTTAAATAGTTACCTGAAAAGATTCCTTGACGAATGTTGTAAAGAACATAATTATATAACAAGCCGGATTTGAAGCAAATATCCTCAAACCGGTTGTCTTTAACTATATGCCTTTCAACTAATCTCATTTGAATGATTTATATCGTAAATGTAATCGTTATTTGTAAAATAATCAAATTATTCAATCATCGCATTCAAATTTTAGATTTTCAAGTTCGAGTATTTGTAACCTAAGAGACTTAATTAAATCCGTTCTCTGTTCCTCTGCATGTTTTAAAGCCTCTTCCTTGCTTTCAAAAGCACAATCCCCTATCTGATAAGGGGTGTAACGACCAGGAGTGTCGGCTAATAAAAGACCACCACAATCTTCTATTCTGGCTTTTACCTTTCTTATTTTCCCATCTTTTAGACACATGTCCGTAACCCATACGAATTACCATATAATTTATCATACTCTTCTAATCTCTCTTCTTGCAATTCATACCATTTAGGCTTAGGAAATCTTAATGTGAATTTAACCTCAGTATCTTTTTCTAAGACATTAATATCGTATGCTTCCGGCCACAGCTCTTTTATGCTGTCTTCGTCTTCGGCATACACTACAAGTATGAATGAATCATCGGATTCACCACTACACCAATATGGATATTTTATAGGCCATTTGACTGGACGGTAGTCGTTACCGCAATCGGATTTTTTAATGTAAAATCTTGCTTTAATCATGATTCTTTTATTCTTTTAAGTATATGTTCAATCACTTTAATAGTCCACCCGTTTCCCAACATCTTGTACTGTTGAGTGTTGCTGCATTGCCATTTGTACCACTTAGGAATGGTTTGCAATCTTGCGCATTCAGTAGGAGTAAGTCTTCGTATGCAGAAATTATCTAACACAGCATGACTCCCACAACTCATGTTTGCCAAAACCGCAGGGGATATTCCTTGTGGATCATATATCCTGTTCTGTTGTCTTGGTTGTTTCCCAAATTCATTTGTTTTGTTCAACTGGATTATTTTTCTTGAAGGAATACTTCCCAAATCATATACGTCTTTTCCACCTACTCGTATGGTTTGGGATTTGTCAGAAGGATTTCTTATGTCTGCACCGAACCCGTTTTTCTTTTCTTTGTTTCTTTTCTTGTGAAGTTCGATCCCTTTAAGAGCCTTTTCAGAAAGAAAGAAGTGTTCATCCACTTCATCTTCCAATATATCTCTTAAAAACAATCCTTCATCTTTAGGTTGCGGAATGTTTCCGCCATTTATGTTCGTCCAATATATCCTTTTCCTGCTTTGAGCAGATACAAGAGATGAATTAATATGGATTCCTTGCGTTCCAATGGCTTTATTAAAAACAGACTCCCATTTCTTTCCCATTTCTACATTTTCCAATAGAAACAATATATTGGGGTTGTATTCTCTTATTTCTGTAAGTATTCTCATGTACTCCCAAAATAAATAGGATTGCCCTTCAAATTCAAAGCCTTGTTCTTTTAGTTCAATGTATTGATCGAGCGATAGGATTTCAATATTTTCTTTTGTGCAAAGACCTTTTCTTGACCCTATGAAAGATAGGTTGGTACATGGCGACCCTCCTATTAATAAATCAATGGGTTGTAAATCCAATACATTTACTTTCCTAACATCTCCCACCTGTATTGTATTCGGGAAATTTAGTTGAGTTTGTTTAATAGCAAACTTATCTATTTCTGATGCATAATATACTTCAGGTGTGATCCCTATTTCTTTTAGCGCTATTTGACCACATGACATTCCGTCAAATAAACTTAACACTCTCATGGCATTATACACATTTTTCAATTTTAATTGATTTTGATGATAGATACATATTCCATGTTCCTCTGCCTCTGTCACCTTTTTCGTTTTGTTTTTGGATTGTCAAGTACAGATCTCCGTCTTCACATACTTCAACTTTTTTCAAGAAGCCTATCATTTCATCTCCTGTTTCGTGTAAAATACGGATCTTATCTCCTTCTTTTAACCCATAATTGGAATCAAAGTATTCTTTTTTGATTCTATCAATATTGTCTTTATGATTTTTTATAGCATAAAGCTCGTTTCTTAATAAATAATTTAGTTGTTCTATTGTCATTTCTTTTCCTCCTTGTTTAATGGTATCAACCCTTTTCCATGCTTGTCATACCACAGCATAGCTATACAGTTCCATGCACATTGTGCAAGATGAAAACATCCTGTATCTGAGTCTATTCTTTCCCCTTTCATGTATTCCATTAGGTGTCTGGCAGCCGCAGCACGATACCGTTCAAACCCGTTGTCAAGGTTCTGCCATTTATTGGGTCCGTACTTCTTTGCACCAGCATGATAGACTTTTACAATGTCCTCAATCTCTTCCATTGGAAGTAAATCCCATCGTAGTTTATCGTCAATGATGTCATTTTTCTTTTGCAAAGCGGTCAAATTCTTCTCCGCTCATGACAATGCGGTTAATGATAATTATGCCGTTATTGCTATAACTATCATTTTTAACTCCCATGTCATCAAGCTCCTTCTTTAAATCTTCAAATGTAGGGCCTTTCTTGTCTTTAAAAAATAAAGTAGCATGCACAACCCTTCCGTTGTTTAGTTTTACTCTCACGGTATAGAGATATCCTTTTTCTTCTTCATCCTTTTTATTGATACCATCAAGGATGCTATTTATCATATCCTTGTCCTCACGTGATAGGTTGGATATGGCTATTCTGCCCTTTAATCTAAATATTTCGTTTTCGTTCATGACTTTCTGTTTTATTGTTTTCAAAATATTGTCTTACGGCTTCTATGGCTTTATCATCATCAAAAGCTTCTTCAAACTCCGTGTAGAACCTATCTCGCTCCATGCAGAATGTGTTTTTCCCTTCCGGTATAGGACGGAACACAACCACCCTCTCTTTGTCGTGATTGGTTCCTATTATGTTATTATCTAAGATAATAGAATACCTTCTTGAACTTTTGTTGATAACAACATCATGTTGAAGACCATACAATTTAAGTATTTCCCTTAATTCATTTGTTTTCATTTATATTACTCCTTCCAAATTTACTTTAATAGAACCATTTATGGTTTTAATGCTCCCATCTATGGTTGAAATCACATCATCTATATCATTTATAATACTTTCCATGTCATCAACCACCTCCTCCATATCAGTTACAGCCTGATCTGATTCCCAATATCTTTCTGAGTCTTGTAACGATTCCGGTATATTATCTCTCGCCTCAGTCTCTTCATCTAAAATCATATCAACATCATCTTTGGCTGAATTTATGTTGTGCTTCAACTCCGACAACTTTGATTTGATGTATTCAAAATCTGTTTTATACTTATTTACGTTGTTAATAACATCCGATATTTTTTTTCTTCTCTTGTTGTTCATGCCTTTATCTTATTATAATATTCGATAATCTTTTCTTTCCTGTCTCCTGGTTTTACTGCCATATTCTCAGCCAAGAACCTAAAATACGACACTGGTATGTCCTTGAATCTAATTCCTTCATATTTTCCAAACCACATTATTATACTGTCAAGATCGTCTTCTCTCCTACCATCTCCATTCACAGATTTAAGCGAGGCTGCCCGGCGAAGGATCTCGTCTTTGGTAATAATATCACCCATCCTTATATTAGACAGAAGTTGATCTCCGGCAAACATACACCAGCCCTTAGAAGGGAATTGTTCGATTGTCAAGTCTTCTATCCGGCCGAAACGCCTCATGTTGTCGCAGCAATCAACTATCAGCGCCTCTTTCTTGTCAGGATGGATGCGGACGGCGCGGCCTAATATTTGGTAATAAGTTGAATATGAGAAAGTTGGGCGACCAAACATCACACAATCAAGTTCAGGAAAATCAAATCCGGTAGCAAGCGTTGAATAATTAAACACGACCTTTAACTTACCTTCTTTGAAATCGGATATGATTTGCTCTCTTTTCTTTTTGGTTGTTAGCGATGTTACGACACCGGTTATGGCTCCCATCCTGGCATTCATGAACTCTGATATTCTATTACATGATTCAATAGAATCCATACATACCAAAATAGCCTTCCTCTCGTTCATAAGCTGAAGAAGGCGTTTGTATATGGAGTTGTTTAAGCCATTTCGTACAATACTTTCTTTAATAGATTCGTTGGTGTATTCGGCTCCGGTACTGTTTAACATCAGAGCCGATTCATCAAACGACCATCGTTCGTACTTAAGTGGACACCAAAACCCTTGAGAGGTTAGTTCTTGTATTTGTGTTACGTGAACTATCTTCTTAAAGAAATTATGCTCGTCTTTCGTCAGCATATTAAGTTTGCTGTAGTTCCCTTCCAGCATAGAACTGTAGGTCCGGAGGCGGCAGGGCGTGGCAGTGAAGCCCAGTACCTTCGCCTCTGGGAACTCGTTCATAAACTCCATAAATTCAGAACCTTCTTCTGGGGAATATCCTGAATGACATTCGTCTATCAATAAGGTATCTATCCCTATATCCTTCAACCTCGCTATATCCTTCTTGATACTTTTCAATGTAGCATAAGTCATAGCTGACAGCTCCTTTACGCCACATGAAGCAGAATATATAGTAGGCTCAGAACCGAACGATATAGCTTTTGCATAATTTTGTTCCAGAATCTCTTTTGAAGGTTGCAACACTAATGTCGGTCTATTAATCTCATGCGCTATCTTGGATATCAGGAGGCTCTTTCCACATCCACATGGAGCTACTATTATGCCGGGCTTTCTTGACCTCCCTGTAAGAAACTTAAGCCCGGCATCTACTGCCTCTTTTTGGTAAGGTCTAAGTTCAAAGCCCATCACAATCTATTATATTATTTTTTGAAAGTTCTATTATCGCCTCTTTCAACATCTCCCTTGCTTTATTCTCATTATCTTCAAACAGGCATACACTGCATGTAGCACCTTTGGAGGGGTAGTCTCTGTAGGCTTCTGCTCTTTCTACAACGTACTCACAACAATAGTCGTGACTCATGTCTTTTGCTATACTTATAAAATGATCTTCTCCATCCATCAACACACAATATTCAGCATCGTTTTCGCATGCAATAACACCTTTGTTTTTTAAAATGGATAGCACTTTGTTTCCAAAAAGTCCAATATAGACCCATATATCTTTCCCTGCATTTTTGTAAAAAATATCCATTCCTTCTTTGATTGTGACTTTCTTTTCCATAATCCCTTATTTTATATCAGTAATTAAAACATATATTTTAGCAATATCTTCAAGACTCACAGAAGAACGTATATATAGTTTTTCTTCGTACTCATATAGAGCGTACCCTTCTTTTACGTCTAATATCTTAATCACATGCTTGCCTCTTTCAAATGGATCCTTAAAGTAGTTCTTATGTTCGTATCTTTGACCGACTTTTATTTTGTCAGTTTTCTTCTTCATCTTATAACGATCTACTGCTCTACCTGTTTTTATGAAAGCTGTCGTGAGTAAGTATAATAAAACTAAATACAAAAGGATCGCTACTCCACATATTAGATCTTCTTTCATTGGACTCCCTTTAAGTAGTTAAACCATATATCCTCCAGCTTCTCCTGAAGCTCAAATGCTTTCTTAAAATTCCCGCATCTTACAGCAACGTCTCTCATGTATGTCAAGTTTATAACTTCCGGATCTTGCCGGTATTTTGTTCTTAACTTTTGAACATCCTCGTATTTCATCGCTTTATCTTTTTAGACGGATCCCAATCTGAAGAGAAAGGGCATTCGTTTTTGTTATGTAATCCAAAGTCACAATAATAACACAGTGCCGACGGGCAGGGTAGCTTGTTTTGCGAAACAGGCTGGCTTAGGGTGGCACGCCGCTTGCTATACCTGGCTCCTTCTGCTCCCTGGATGTACGCTTGAAATGATTTTACACTATTATCTTCAAAATCATACATTTTAGATAAAGTGTCATTTAGCATCTCTATAGATTTTGTTTTACGTTCCTCATCCACCTTAACCTTTTGGTACTGCCTGGTTCTGGTAAAGAAATAGATGTTCATATCTGGTAGAACCCCACCATATTTTCTATAGATGTAAAACGAATATATAGGATGCTGTAAATTCGTTTCCAACTTCTTAGAATCAAAAACCTTATTCCCTGATTTCCAATCTATGACATAATGGTGAATTACGTTCTTGCTCTTTATAGCCAGATGAAGGTCTACTGATCCTACTATGTACACATGGGTATGAATTACCCCATTTATGTCAACTGGCTTAGGAAGGCGGTACGGTAGCACAAAATCTTCTTCGACTCCAACTATAGCGCCGTGTCTGATAAGTTTCTCACAAGGATTAAGATCACTATCAGCTATCATAAACCTATTGCCGTCTTTTTTAAACAGATCCACAATCCAAGCAAGAAGCTCCCCAGATTGTTTCATGGCTATCATCATATTTTCCGGTGATTGCCAAGGTATGTCTTCTTGGTAAGCATAGTAACTTATTGCTTCTCCAAGGTCTTTGCCAGAAGGCTGCCTTCCGTTCTTGAAGAAGTATTCCAGTGTCTTATGAATAACCGTACCATAAGACGTAGCTTCTTGTTTTTCTGTAGACCTTTTGCCCTCTACGTAAGTCTTATACCATTTCATTGGACAAGTAAGAAACGTATCTATCTGGGAATAAGAAATGGCAAGACGTTTCACACCATTAAACTCCTTATATAGCAAATGCGTTTCCGGGACCATCATAAGCTATCGTCTTTAAATCCTTCTGGGTAATATACAACATATTTCTTGCCATCCTCCGGCGTCATGGCGAATTGCATGTAGTTATTACGATTACGATGTTTGCCATCCAATCCTCGTTTCCAATACAGTATCCCGTCTATATCCACATAAGATCGGCCTCGGTCGGCTCTAACTACGTCCGTGTGCAGCAGATACCCGTCGGAAGACACGATCCACACTTTATCCCCTTTGTTTAAATAGGATATTCTTTTTCTTACAACAACCTTTTTCTTATTATCTAATGCAAATTCCTCATCAGTCATACTCTTCATCCTCCTCTTCTTCTGTTTCAAAATCAATTCCATAACACTGATCATAATGCTTGGTCAGTTCTTCTGGTTCTAAATCTTGTCCAAAATCCATGTTAAAAATATTGTAATTAGTAAAGCACTGTCCCTGCCGGCAGGAAATCTATAAATGCTGCTTTTGCTTCTTCAATTAGGCCCAAGTGTAACCTTGGGCCATTGTATTTATTTTTTGTCATCTCCTTTTAACTTCTTTAAAGTATCTGCAATCGGAAGCTGATCAATGACTCCCAATGCCGGAGCAACGGCCTTAACAACATTGTTAAGGAAATTACCGGTGCTGTTCTGACCGCCGTCAAATACCGTGATATTTCCGAGATTGATGTGCTCGAACGCCTTAACCTGTTCTCCAGCAATTTCTTTCCACTGATTAACCATCTTGTACTGGATGGCGATCTGAGGATTGGATTCTGCTGCTTCCACCATAGCCTTAAATCCGTCGGCTTCTGCCATCAACGACTTTTTCTTACCTTCGGCTTCCGCTTCCAGCTTCATCTGAATAGCTTTTGCTTCCGCCTCTGCTTTTGCCAAATGTGCTGCTGCTTCAGCATCGGCCCGGCGTTTGATCTTCTCGGCCTCGGCATCAGCTTGCAACATAGCCTCCTGCTTCTGAATTTCAGCCGGCACAATCTTTTCAGCTTTAAGCGCAGCTTGAACCTTCTTAGCTTTAGCTTCTTCCACTTCTTTATCAGCAAGCTCTTTTGCCGTTTTCACAGCCGCTTCCGATTTAACTTTCTCTTCTCCGGCTTTCTTTTCTGATTGAGCTTTGATAACCTGCAATTCTGATTCTGATACAGCAACCTCTTTCTGGGCATTGTTGTAGCCTACAGAAGCATTTTTCTCAGCCTCAGCTTTCTTAATCTGAGCTTCAGAGTCTTGTATTGCTATAGCTGCTTGTTTGTCAGCTTCAGCTTTATTCTTTCCAACTTCTTCCATTCTTTCGGCTTCAGCTTTGTTTACTTCAAGTTCCGCCTTAGATCTTGCAATCGCTGATTCCTTGTCAGCCAAAGTCTTTGCTATAGCCGCAGCCCTATCTCTATCGGCTTGAGCTACACCGATCTGTTTTTCTTTATCGGTTAAAGCCAAAGCTACTTCTTTTTCTTTCTTTGTTTCAGCTACTACCGTTTCTTTTTCTTTTTCAGTATAGGCAATTTGAATCTCTTGCTCTTTTTGGGTATTAGCTACAGCCGTTTCTTTTTCCTTCTGTTGTACAGCAATCTTAATAGCACCCAGCTTTTCCTGTTCTTCGATATTAGCCTGTGCTTCGTTCAGAGCCTTGCTTTCAGCCTCTTTACCAAGATTCATGATGTAGCCGGCTTCATCTCTGATGTCACTGATGTTAATGTTCAAAAGATAAAGACCCAATTTATTAAGTTCGTTATCAATGTTTTTTCTTGCCTTATCCAAAAACTCATCCCTATCAGAATTAAGTTTTTCGATTGTCATTTCGGCAATAATCAAACGCATCTGACCGTAAACGATGTCTGTAATAAGATTTTCAGTAGATTCGGTATCCATCCCCAAAAGTCTTTCTGCTGCATTTTGCATGATTTCAGGATTTGTACTGATAGCTACTGTAATAGTTGTAGGCACATCTACTCTAATATTCTGAGATGACAAAGCACCGGTAAGCCTACAATCTATTTGCATAGGCTCCATAGATAAAATATCATAGCTTTGGATAATAGGCAACACGAATGCTGCTCCACCATGATATAATTTCGCCGATTTCTTCTCTCCACCTGTCTTACCATAAACGACCAAGACCTGATTAGGCTTACATCTACGATACCTTGATAAGACTCCGATGATTGTCAAAATAATCACTACAGCTAAGATGGCTGACACGTACATAATTGTTGTCATAACTTTTAAAATTTAATTGTTGATAAAAAAATTAGATAATTAATTCTCCTTCTTCGTATTTTATATTCACCTTGTCACCGTTTTTGTAAGTTTTTCCAGACAAGCATCTTACTCTCATTTGCTCCTGTCTTCCATTTTTCGAAATATTTACCATATAATGATTCTTCCCTGATCTAAACACTATCTCCACCTCTCTGCCATTTAAATCTTCCGGACATTCGTACACCATTTCTTGCTTTAACTTAAGAAGTAACTTATATACGTAAAACAAAACGATAAAGAAAAACGACCCTATCACAACCCCTACTAAATGGGAACCCGAAAAGTAGGTAGTCCAGCTATATCCAAGAATAAAATGTGTTATGCCCTTGAATGATATGATGTCCGACAAAGACATACTTAAATCAGAAGCATCATCAATATCAATATCCGTATCCAGATCAGATCCTAATATCGACAACAAAAACTGTATAACAAAAGCAAATGACGCTATTAAAGCCATGCATAAAATTATGTCACTTCCCATATCCTTCTGTTATTATTTTGTAAACAAGATCAGTCATATCTTTGATGGTCTCCATGTTATGAAAAATATTAAATTCAATAAAACTTATTAAATTT
>UMFM01016861.1_pt1 | contig 11796 bp, 9 predicted proteins | sample 1965011 | NCBI WGS metagenome assembly UMFM01 (sample SAMEA4836046, study PRJEB28245) | human gut metagenome | biome: gut microbiome; material: fecal sample | place: Denmark | collected 2008 | reverse complement strand
CCACCATTTCACGCTTGACGCAGTTGACGCCGACGGCGTCAACCAACGGATGCTTGCCGCACACTTCAGCAGCCTCTTCGATCGGCGTTCCGTCAGAGATATGACCGCTGTCCTTCAATGTAAAGGTTACCCAGGCTGTCATGTCGAGCTCTTCCATCATTGAGAGAATGACCTTGACCTCATCGAGCCTTGCCTGCGTCTCAACGGCGAGAAAATCCGCTTCGGCTTCTGCCAGAGCCTTCATGCGCAATTGGTGAAAGGCACGGTATTGACCGTCCGAAAGGTGATAGTCGCCCGTATATTCGGCACCGTTGGCAAGATAAGCACCGTAAGGGCCGACGGCACCCGCGATCAAAAGAGTTTTCGGCTCTCGTTCCGGATGACGAATCAAAAAATCATCGCGGGCTTCACGAGCCAGTGTCACAGATTGGGCGATAAGGCCGTATGCTTTCTGGGAGTCAATCCCGCGCTCTTTAAATCCAGCCTCGGTCGCTTGGTAGCTTGCGGTAATGGCAACGTTGGCTCCCGCTTCGAAATAATCAGCGTGCACCTGCCGAATCTTGTCCGGTTCTTCAATGAGTACGCGCGCACTCCAGAGCTTGTCGTTGAGGTCACAACCTGCCTTTTCAAGTGCTGTGGACATGGCGCCGTCAATCACGACGGAACCGCTCTGACGGATTAAATCGGCTAAAAGGTGCTGCGCCATTTGGTTTCCTCCCGGGTTGCGTTGTGGCAAAGAGCTTAACAAAAATACAGATCACCGGAAGCAGTATCTCAGTTGGTACGACTGCGAAGAATTGTGTTGTGCCGATGCTTTGGCGCTGATTGCTTTCAGTCGGCTGATTTGATGCAAATCGCAATACCTACACGGGAGTTTGCCCGGTGGTTGGCTCCTTCAACACAAATCACCTTAAAATTCTAAGTTTATTACCGCAATTTCGCGGTATGGATGAACACCGGATTCCTGAAACCAGCAATGCAGAAAAGAACCTTTTTATCCGTCGTGACGGCCGCAGCTGCGCTGTCTGTTGTTCCTGCTTGGGCAAATCAACATCCTAAACGCACGCTGATTGTCGGCATGGACGCGACTTATCCGCCTTTTGGTTCTCAGGATTCCGAGACGCGCCAGTATGTGGGCTACGACGTTGACATCATTCGTGCGATCGGCAGGGCCGAAGGCTTTGATGTAGAAGTGAGGAACCTCGCCTTTGACGGTCTGATACCTGCTTTGAAGACCGGCAACATCGACATTGCCATCAACGACATCACGATTACGCCCGAGCGTGCAAAAAGCGTCGATTTCTCCAACCGCTACTACATTGCCGGGCTAGGCATTGTCGTCAATGCCGACAATACGACGATCACCAAGGCCGAAGACCTCGAAGGCCAGCGTTTGGCCGTTTCGATCGGATCGACCGGCGAAGCCGCTGCCCGCAAGGTCAAAAACGCCGAGGTGCGAGTCTTCAACCAGCTCACCGAGTGCTACCTGGAACTTCGCAACCGCGGAGTGGACGCCGTGCTCAACGACATCCCGACCAACGACTACTATGTTGTTACCGCCGGCCGCGGCAAGGTGAAAGCGTTGCCGGTGGCTCTGACCCGTGAAGACCTGGGCATTGCCGTCAAGAAGGGCAACAAGGAGCTTCTCAAGCGCATCAAACGCGGTCTAGCCACCATCAAGCAAAACGGTGAGTTTGCGAAAATCTTTGAGAAGTGGTTCGGCCGTCAGCCTGAAGTTGAGCTGCTCAGTGACTGAGTCGCAACCGCACGAAAACAAACGATTGGGCGGTTAAGTCCGGCACTTGGTGCAACCTGACTTTGCGCATGCGGTTTTGTTGCACCCGTTGCAGCCGCCGCAACACCCCGAGTGCTTACCTTTGAAGATGCGCAGCACAGCCAAAGCAAATGCGACGGCGATTACAAAAAGGACAATCCAACTGGCGGCATTCACGGCGCTCCTCCTTTTTAGCTTAGGCCAAGCAAGCTGCCGCCCGTATAGACCACAAAGGCCACAACCCAGGCTACCGCACATTGGAAAACGGCAACGCCCGTCGCCCAGAGACCTCCCAGCTCTCGCTTGATCGTCGCGATGGAAGCCACACAGGGCGTATAGAGCAGACAGAAGACCAACAAACTGATTGCAGTCAGGCCGTTTAATGCCGTCGTCAATGCTTCAGTAGAACCAAATGTCACCGAAAGGCTGCTCACGACGCTTTCCTTGGCCATAAACCCGCTTATCAAGGCGGTGCTGATGCGCCAATCACCGAACCCCAACGGTTCGAACAAAGGTGAGATCCAGCCCGAAACGACAGCCAACATGGAAAGCTGAGGATCTTCAACGGGATTGATGCGGAAATCAAATGACTGCAGGAACCAGATGACGATGGTTGCTACAAAAATGACGGTAAAGGCGCGCTGCAGAAAATCCTTGGCCTTGTCCCACAAAAGCAAAGCAACATTGCGTGCACCGGGCAGGCGATAGTTTGGAAGCTCCATGACAAACGGCATGGCTTCCCCTTTAAACATAGTTCGCCGCATGACTAGACCGAGTGCAATAGCCGTAATAATGCCGAGCAAGTACAGCCCGATCATTACCCACGCACCTTGGCCGGGGAAAAAGGCCGCCACAAAAAATGCGTAGATCGGAAGCTTTGCCGAGCAGCTCATAAAGGGTGTCAGCAGAATTGTCATTTTGCGGTCGCGTTCGGACGGCAACGTACGACTTGCCATCACGGCGGGCACCGTGCACCCGAAACCGATCAACATCGGCACGATGCTGCGCCCCGACAGACCAATGCGTCTCAGAAAGACATCCATCACAAACGCGACGCGGGCCATGTAGCCGCTGTCTTCAAGGAAGGACAGGAAGAAAAAGAGGACGACAATGGTCGGTACGAAACTCACAACGCTGCCCACACCATTGAAGATGCCGTCGATGATGAGCGAATGAATCGACTCATTGACACTGAGGTTCGTAAGCAAGGCATCAACCTTGTCGGTTGCCAAACCGATGAGCCAGTCAAGGCCGTCGGTAAGCCACGCGCCGACAACATTGAACGTCATCCAGAACACCAAAGCCATGATGGCGACAAAGGCCGGAATGGCGGTGTATTTGCCGGTCAGAATGCGGTCGATTTCAAGGCTTCGCAGATGTTCTTTGCTGGTGTGAGGCTTAACGACGGTTTGCGCACAGACGTTGTCAATGAAACTGAAGCGCATGTCGGCGATGGCTGCGGCTCGATCCAGCCCTCGTTCGGCTTCAAGCTGCTTAAGGATGTGTTCGATCGTGCGCTTTTCATTAACGTCAAGATGAAGCTGTTCGGTTATGAGCGCATCGCTCTCGGCGATTTTGCTTGCGGCAAAACGCAGCGGAATGCCGGCTTGCTGAGCATGATCCTCAATGAGAAACATCAGGCTGTGCAGACAACGATGTACCGCCCCGCCATGATCGTCAGTCGAACAGAAATCGTGGACTGCCGGCGTCTCGACAAAGCGAGCGGCATGCAGAGCGTGTTCAACGAGCTCTTCAATGCCCTCACCCCGGCTCGCCGAAATCGGCACAACCGGAATTCCCAACATCGCTTCCATTTCATTGACGCGAACGGAACCGCCGTTGGCAGCCACCTCATCCATCATGTTCAAGGCCAGAACCATGGGACGGCCGAGTTCCATGAGCTGCAGCGTGAGATACATGTTGCGCTCGATGTTGGTGGCGTCGACGATGTTGATGATGACGTTGGGGTCTTCGCGAAGGATAAACTCGCGCGAGACGATTTCTTCGTTGGTGTAAGGAGAAAGCGAGTAGATGCCGGGCAAATCGGTTACGAGCGCTTCTTCATGGCCGACAATTCGCCCGTCTTTTCGGTCAACCGTAACGCCGGGAAAATTGCCGACGTGCTGGTTCGAACCGGTCAATTTGTTAAAAAGCGTTGTCTTGCCGCAGTTTTGATTGCCAACGAGCGCGATCCGAACGGTCTCGGCCGTCATCAGAGGTTGCTCACGCTTGATCACTTGATTTTTACCGGCTTCTGCGTAGCCGGGGTGATCCATTTCTATCGGCTTGGGGTGCGTTTGTTTTGCCGGCTCCCCTTTGCGGACATTCTTCACAAAAATTTCATTGGCTTCGGCTACGCGCAGAGTAAGTTCATAACTGCGGATTCGGACCTCAATGGGATCTCCCATCGGTGCCCGCTTGATCAGGGTTACCGTGGCCTGAGGGATCAGCCCCATGTCCAAAAAATGTTGGCGAAGCGCGCCGCTTCCACCGACCACTTCTACGGTAGCGGATTGGCCGACGTCAAGTTGATTGAGTGTGATAGTCATTCGTATTGATTCTCCGGGGAGTCGCCATTTTAGTTTGTGCTTTCGCGACTGTCGAAAAAACGCCCGAGAGAATTTGCTGAGAAAAATTTTTACAGAAAAAAAGAAAATTGCTGGAACTAGTTCAAGCGGCGTATTGCGCGAACCTTAAAATCATATTAAAAATTCACCCGCAGAATTTCTCGTGCCTGACGAGAAGTTCATCAGAATTTACTAACGTAAAAAACACCCCGATAAAAAGGAGAATAAGATGAGCAAGTTCACGGTTTCCTGCGTTGTTGCAGCCGCTTCCATGATGATCTGCGCCGCCGCCCAGGCCGCTGGCGGCATGCCCTCCAAGATCCCGCATCCGATTGATGCCTACAAGATCACCGACGCCAACAATCCCTGCGTTATGTGCCACGGCGATCAGTCCAAGATGGGCGCTGCCAAGGTGAAGGGCCAGCCGATGGCTATGCCGGCCGACCACTGGGTTAAGGGCGAAAAGAAGGCTGACCCGATGCACAACAACTGCACGATGTGCCACAAGAACTAATTTCTTGACGCACTCTGCTTGAACAAAGGGCTGCTTGAACGATCAGGCAGCCTTTGTTTTTTAGCGTACTCAGATGCAAGCTGGTCCTAACTGGCCCGCCCATCTGACTACGTGGTCAATTCATGGCTACTTCGTGCCAAGCGCATACAACGCGTAACGCACAAACATATTGCAAGCCACGAGAAGCCCCTCTTCGTCGATGTCGAAATATCCGTTGTGGTTGGGCCGATCGGTCCCCGGCTTGTTGCTGTGTGTACCGAAGTAAACGAATGTCCCCTTGCAGTGCGGCAGATAATCGGCAAAATCTTCGGCCATCATGGACTTGGGATAGTCCGTGACGATGTTTTCGGCACCCACAATTTCCTGTGCGACGAGCTTGGCTTCTTTTGTCGCATCCGCGTCGTTGATCAAGGGGTTGGAATAGTTCTTGATGACAATGCTTGCGTTGGCGCCGAGCATCTCGGCTGTTTTTTCGACGATGTCCGTAAGCCGCCGATTTGTAGCTTCACGTACTTCGGGCAAAAATGTGCGTACCGTCCCTTCCAGTACGGCTTCTTCGGCAACGATGTTGTACTGCGTACCGGCCCAGGCCTTGCCGATTCCGACGACGGCAGACTCCATCGGATCGGTGCTGCGCGCAACGATGCTCTGCACGGCTACCACGATCTGGGAAGCCACGTAAAGAGCATCCACGCCTTTGTGCGGCATGGAGACGTGAGCTCCTTTGCCCTTCACGTCGATGCGGAAAAAATCGCAGCTTGCGTTGAGAGGTCCGGCAACGATACCTACTTGGCCGACGTTGAGCGTGTTGGTGACATGCTGCCCGTAGATGCGATCTACCCCTTGGAGCAAACCTGCCGCGACGAATTGACGTGCCCCCTGCCCGATTTCCTCGGCCTGCTGGAAGAAAAAGCGCACTTCGCCCGCAAAGTCGTTTTCCATTGACTTCAGAATGCGTGCGGCAGCTAGCAACGTTGCCGTGTGGCCGTCGTGGCCGCAGGCGTGGCAAAAGCCCGGATTCTGAGAGGAGTACTCGCAGTTTTTGAGGTCATCCATGCCGAGCGCGTCCATGTCGGCCCTTAGCGCTACGATTTTCGTTTTACCCTCAACCGTTTTTTTACCGACCACACGAGCATATACACCCGTTTCACCCACACGGGTGTGCTCGATGCCGACTTTGTCTAGTTCTTCCTCAATCCGAACCGAGGTCTTGAATTCCTTCAGACTCACTTCCGGATGCGCATGAAAATAACGACGCATGCCGACGATGTAGTCCTTCTGTTCCAGAACACAAGTATCGATAGCCATTTATGATGCCTTCTCTGCTTCAACGAAAAGCCGGCAGTCGGTCTCTAAGGCCATTGCTGCCGGCTGCGGCGGTCAGTCCGCCGATCAGTACGTGTATTTTTCGGAACCCGCCCACACAGGGGTAAAGGCGCCTTTGTAGACGTCAACGAGCGTCTTGGCGGTTTCAGGCGTGTGGTAGGCGTCAACCACCTTCTTGTAGACAGGGTTGTCCTTATCCTTGCTGCGGGCTACGATCACGTTGAAGAGCTGACCTACATTGGGGTTGGTCTTGGGATCAATGTCCTCGGCAAAGATCGAATCCTTCTTGGAGTCGAGCCCTGCCGTATAAGCGTTGCCGCCGTTGATCAAAGCGGCTGACACGTCCGGCAGAATATTGAAGAGCACGCCGGATTCGGCTTCGCGAATCTGAATCTTGACGTTGTACTTCGTGATGTCGGTCTTGGTGGGAACATAGCCCTTGGCCGGATCGCAGACGATGAGCCCTGCGGCTTCAAGCACCTTCAGGGCGCGACCGCCGTTTGTGAGGTCGCTCGGGATGGCAAAGATGTCGCCGTCCTTGACGTCTTTCATGCTCTTTAGCTTGTTCTTGTTGTTAAAGACACGCAGCGGTGTGATTAGCGTGTCTCCGATCGCTTCAATCTTGTAACCGTTACGCTCGATGTCGTTTTTCAGATAGGCCTTATGCTGGAAAGCATTGAGATCTATTTCACCGTCAGCCAGCGCACGATTGGGCGTCGCATAGTCGGAGAACTTCACTAGCTTGACCTGAATCTTGTCTTTCTTGAGAAGGTTATTGACGGTGTCCCACTGTGCGTTGTAGTCGCCCACGACACCCACTTTGACCACGGTAAAGCCGTCGGCTGACGCTTCCTTTTTATCGTCGCCGCAGCCCGTAAGCGCAACCGCGACGATTCCGGCGGCCGCAAGTGCAGCCGTCACCTTGCCGAATCGAGATTGAAATCCTGCCATTTTTGTCTCCCTCTGATATTAGTGCGTCGATTTTTTGATGATGATGTTGCCGAAGAATTGAAACACGCTGATGATGAGCAAAATAATGATCACGGTAAGCCAGATCATGTCACGGTAACCCATCTGATAGCCGTAACGAATGGCAAAGTCGCCCAAACCACCCGCGCCGATCGCGCCTGCAATGGCTGTGATGCCCACAAGGCTCACAAAAGTGATCATCGTCACGCGGGTGATGCCGGGAATGCTTTCGCGCAGATACACCGAGAAGATAATTTCGCGCGGCGAAAAACCCATCGCCTGACTCGCCTCAATCAGACCATGATCAATGTCGGCGAGAACCGATTCGATCTGACGAGCAAAAAACGGAACAGTACCCGCAACAAGTGCGACAAACGAACCGGTCACGCCCGATCCCGTTCCCACCAGGAAGCGGCTCACGGGGATCAGCAATACGATCAGAATAATGAACGGAATCGAACGGATGATGTCGATGCCGCGATCAAAGATCGTAAAAAGCCAGCGATTTTCCAGAATGCCGCCGGGGCGGCACACGGTAAGAAGGACGCCCACGGCTACACCGAGCACCCAGGCAATACTGCCCGAGACGGCGAGCATGGTGAATGTCTGACCGATGCACTCGAGAAGCTCACCGCTCAAGCGCTCGAAATTGGGCATCAGGGCATTAATGAAGTCCATTTTTGAGCTCCTCTACGTAAACGCCGTTTTGCTTGAGATACTCTTCGGCTTGAATGACGGACTCTTTTTCGCCCGTGAGTACCACGCCAAGTTTGCCCAGCGCCGCCCCCTGAATGAAGTCGATGTTGCCGAAGACAATGTTGGCCCGTACCTTAAAACGCTCGTAAAGCGCAACAACAAGAGGTTCGCCCGCCGAACCTCCGGTATAGGTCAGAAGCAGAATCTTGCCGCCGTTGGCCACCTCGGAATCCAACTGACCGCTTTCGACGAGCCCCAGGAATTTTTTTACGTTGTTGGCCGTATTGATGAATTCCTTGGTGAGATCAGCCTTGGGGTGGGCAAAAATATCCGTGATGGATCCCTCCTCGACGATGCGGCCCGTTTTCATCACGGCGACGCGATCGCAGATTTCCTTGATCACAGACATCTGGTGCGTGATCACCACGATCGTGAGCTTGAGCTTTTGATTGACTTCTTTGAGAAGCTTCAGAATCGAATGTGTGGTTTGGGGATCGAGTGCGCTCGTAGCTTCGTCGCACAAAAGCACCTTCGGGTCATTAGCAAGCGCCCGAGCAATGGCTACGCGCTGCTTTTGACCGCCCGAGAGCTGTGCCGGATATGCGTTTAACTTGTCCGAAAGTCCGACCAGCGCCAGAAGTTCCTCAATCTTCTTGGCTTTGGCATTCTTATCGAGCTCAGAGTGACGCAGTGCGAGCGCGATGTTGTCGAATACCGTGCGACTGGGCATCAAATTGAAGTGCTGAAAGATCATGCCGATGCGGCGGCGCACGACGCGCAGATCGGCGTCGGAAAGCGTCGTGAGGTCCGTGCCGTCGATGACAACATTGCCCGAGGTCGGACGCTCAAGCAGATTGATGCAGCGCACCAACGTTGATTTGCCGGCGCCTGAAAAGCCAATGATGCCGAAAATTTCCCCGGGATTGATCGTGAGCGACACGTCGTCGACGGCCTTCACGCGGCCGGCGTCCGTGTCGAAAGTTTTTGTAATGTGTTTGAGTTCAAGCATAGTCGAAGTTTTTTCCTGGTCTCGCTGTTTTGCACGACGGACGCAAGATCGCGCCAAATACGTCGTCGGTGTGCCTGCAATTGAAATTTGCTTAAGGCTGGGAATGACGCAAAGTTCGTGATGGAACGCCGCTGCCGATCAACTTTTGGAAGCGGACGCACTGCCCTGTGCGCGTGACGATCAGCGCATGAGATGGGAGCGGCAATACTGGGTGAGAACCGCAAAAGAAACGAGCGTTGTACCGGACGGACGCATGTTTGTCGGAAATGGCGGAAATACAGGAATTTGCACGATATCGAAGTCTCCGATTTTGTCGAAGTTTTGTCAAGAGCAACAAATTACCTAGACGGACGAAATTGAGGTATTACCTGAGGGACAAGACAAACGGCCGATTGTTTTCCTGCATGAAGCGCATTAAGCTCGGAAGCCTTTGGTAACCTACGTTGACAGCCATGCAGGAAACGGACAAAAGCAAACTCGGACTTGTGGTTGAAGGCGGCGGCGTACGGGCCATTTATGCGGCGGGCGTATTGGACGTCCTGCACGACTTGCACCTGCCCTTTTCCGGTGTCATCGGCGTTTCGGCCGGTGCCATCCACGGCATTTCGTTTGTGTCCGGTCAAAAAGGACGCAGTTACCGCATCTACACGCGTTTTTGTAAGGATCCGCGCTTCTTCAGCTTCAGAACGCTGATTCGTACTGGCAACATCGTTGACAATGACTTTTGCTACCGGCAAATCCCGCAGGAACTCGAACCGTTTGATCAGAAAGCGTTTGAAGCTTCCGGCATGGAGTTCTGGACAGTGAGCACTAACTTGGTGACAGGAAAACCTGAGTACATTCGTATGCGGGACTGCTTTGCCGAAATTGACGCGCTGGTTGCTTCGGCGTCGCTTCCCTATGTCTCCAGGCCGGTTCACTATCAGGACAAACTCCTGCTCGACGGCGGCTGTTCGGATCGCGTGCCGCTCAAGGCCTTCCAGTCCATGGGTTTTGATCGAAACGTCGTGGTGCTCACGCACCCGGAAGATCACCGTGTCAAGGATCGCGATGCTGCGCTCGTTCGTCTTTTCTATCGCAAGTACCCGGCTTTCTGCCGAACGTTTGAAAACAGTCCTCAAGACTACAAAAGGACGCAGGCCTATCTTAAGTCAGAAGAGCAGAAAGGCAGTGTCTTCATCATTCGTCCGAAGGAGCCGATTCCGGTAGGCCGCCTTTCTCACGATCCGCAGTCGATCATCCGTGCCTACGAAATGGGGCGTCGTGATGCTCAGGAAGTTTCGAAGAACTTGCTGCGATGGATTGCCTGATTGATTCAGGCTATTATCGCATGCATATGCAGTCGATATTCTGTCTGGTTAAAGCAAAATATATAGATATTTATTCAATTAGCCTATCCGGCTAACTTCCTCTATTTTCACGCTTTTTTCACGCGCCGAGCAGATAATGGCACCGAAACTTTTCACTTTGTTTGGCGGCCATGTCGTCCGATCGTCCTGCTATCAAAATCAGAATTCCCCGTACCGTATGGGTGCTGGGTTTTGTAAGTCTTTTAATGGACATTTCTTCGGAAATGATCCACGCGCTTTTGCCTCTTTTCATGGCCGGCACTCTTGGCGCCAGCGCCATTTGGATTGGTCTTGTTGAAGGCATCGGCGAAGGCACGGCGTTGATAGCCAAGGTCTTTTCGGGCGTCGTTGCCGATCGATTCGGGCACAAGAAGCGCCTGGTTTTTGCCGGGTACTTTCTGGGTGTTATCTCGAAACCGGTCTTTGCTTTGGCCGGTAGCATGCCGGTTGTTCTTGCCGCTCGCTTTTTCGATCGCATCGGCAAAGGCTTAAGAGGCGCTCCGCGTGATGCGATTGTGGCCGACGTCACTGATGAGAGCATTCGCGGTGCAGCTTACGGATTGAGACAGTCACTCGATGCCGCTGGTGCCTTTGTCGGGCCGCTTCTGGCCACCTTGCTTCTCCTCTTATGGACGGAGAATTTGCGCAGCATCTTTTGGATTGCTTTGATTCCGGGCGCCGCGTGTCTCGCCCTGATCTTGTTCGGCGTTGAAGACAACGTCACGCCGACCGTAAATACCAAGCGCATTGCCTGGAAGGATCTCAAGACTGTCATGACGCCTGCCTTTGTGCAGCTTGTCATTTTGGGAACACTCTTTTCATTGGCCCGATTCTCCAATGCTTTTATTGTTCTTCGTGCTGCCGACATCGGGATTGAACACGCCTGGATTCCAATGGCGGTTGTTCTGATGAATATCGCCTTTTCTCTTTCGAGCTATCCGTTTGGAAAACTTGCCGACAAACTCAACCCGATGAAACTTCTGGCATTGGGCATGGTTTTGCTGGCACTTGCCAATTTGTTGTTTGCTTACGCTGCAAACTATCGAATTTTGGCGGCCGGAATCGTTCTTTTCGGAATGCATCTTGGAGCGACGCAAGGCATTTTTTCAACCATCATCTCCGAAATAGCACCCTCCGAGGTACGTGCAACCGCCTTCGGCATCTTCAATTTCTTTTCCGGCCTTGCCCTTCTGGCTTCCGGGCTCGTGGCCGGAAGCTTATGGGAATATATGGGAGCTCAATACTGCTTCGGGGGCGGCGTCGTATTTGCTTTGATTACACTTTGTCTAATTCCCCGATTCAAACAACTGCAGCCGTCTTAGCAAGAGCTTCAGTTGCTCTAATTCAGCATAGATCGAATGATCGCCTGCGCAAAATTGAACGAAACATATTTAATCGAGCAAATTTTCAGCTCTGGGTTTAACTTCCTTTGGAAGTTCTCGTTTGCAGTCAAAATAAAAAGCTTGAAACTTTTTCTTAATGTAATTGCCAATGCTCTTCCTAAGTTTTTAGGTCCACAATAACAGTAAGCCGAATTCGGTGATACTTGAAGGAGAGATATATGATCAGCAGACGATTGCTCATTACCGGTT
>UMFM01044661.1_pt1 | contig 11938 bp, 7 predicted proteins | sample 1965011 | NCBI WGS metagenome assembly UMFM01 (sample SAMEA4836046, study PRJEB28245) | human gut metagenome | biome: gut microbiome; material: fecal sample | place: Denmark | collected 2008 | reverse complement strand
CGTGATCCGCTGGTACAGCGGCAGAGTACGGTTCAACCCGGTGATAAAGGCCCGGACCTCCGCCTGCTTTTCCTCGGCACAGCAGATCAGCGCGCCGATCCTTTTGCCCATCTCCTTGACCACGCACTCCTGCACCTCAGGGCAGGCGTTGAGCTTTCTTTCCAGCTCCTCGGGACTGACGTTCTCGCCGGTGCCCAGAATGATCAGGTTCTTCTTCCGGCCCACCATATAGTAATAACCGTCCTCGTCCTCACGGGCCAGGTCGCCGGTGTGGAGCCAGCCGTCTTTGTCGATGATCTCGGCGGTGGCCTCGGGGTCTTTATAGTAGCCCAGCATCACACAGCCGCCCCGGATGCAGATCTCGCCGGTCTCATCCAGCTTGTACTCACAGTGGCCGTCCGGCTTGCCCAGCGCCCGGATATGGGGCTCTGCCTGGGCGTAATTCACCAGACCATCGCCGCAGGTCTCGGTCATGCCGTAGCACTGGGTGATGTACATGCCGTTTTCCACCAGACCCAGCAGCAGCTCGCTGTCGAACATGGCAGAGCTGCCGCAGGGGTTCCACAGGCCGTTCAGCTTATCGGCGCGGCCGCGCTTAACATCCTTGTAGATGCTCTCCATCAGCACCGGGGCCACGGCAATGGAATCGCTGTGCATCAGCCCCAGATCCCGGTAGAAATTCCGCAGGTCACTGCAAAGGTTCAGGGCCCAGCCCTTGAAGGGCCAGGAGAACAGGCAGATAAAGGTGCCCAGATGGAACAGGGGCAGGATAGCAAAGTTGCTCAGGACATCGTTTTTGTCCTCGGGCAGCTGCCGGTGCTTGAAGTCCAGCAAGTGGTCGCCCATGGCAACGTGCATCTGCATCACGGTAAAGAAGTTCCGCTCCGCCAGCATCACGGCCTTGCTGCGGCCGGTGGTGCCGGAGGTAAACAGCATGACCATCAGGGCATTGGGGTCGATCTTCTTTTCCAGTCCGCCGGGCGCGGTGTCCTTCCAGACATCCATCGGCCGCAGGCGTTCCCCATACGCAGCCTCCAGCTGGTCACGGCAACCGTAGTCCACCCCATCGTTCAGGATGAGGGCAGGCTCTGCCAGCTCCAGCTCCCAGCTCAGCTCATCCCAGGTCTTTTTCTGGTTCATCGTTACCAGAACAGCCCCGGCCAGCACAGCGCCAAAGGTATTCACGCCGTACTCATAGCAGTTCCGGCTCAGCAGGACCACCCGCTTGCCCTCCACTTCCGGGATGTTCCGGGCAAACCAGGCAGCGGCGCGGCGGATATCCTGTGCATACTCGGCATAGGTCTTTTCCTTCACGGTGCCGGTGGCATCCTCTACCCAGCGGAAGGCCACCCGCCCGGGGAATTCCTGCTCCATTGTCCGGGTGACAAGATCATAGACATTGTTTACCATGGTCTGCTCCTTTTTCTCCCGTTTGATTTTACCTGCGCAGCAGCTTGCCCAGCGCGTTGCGGGGCAGGGGCTCGGCGCTGCACTCCACCACGGAGATGCGCTTGTACATGGGCAGGGTGCGGTTCAGCTCGGTGACAAAAGCCTTCACCTGCTGCTGCCTGTCATCCTCACAGCAGACCACGGTGCCGATCTTCTTGCCCATCTCCTTGACGATGCACTCCTTGATGGCATCGCACTTGCCCAGCAGCTTTTCCAGCTCCTCGGGGCTGACGTTCTCGCCGCTGTCCAGAATGATGAGGTTCTTCTTGCGGCCGGTCATATAGTAGTAGCCTTCCTCGTCCACGCAGGCCAGGTCGCCGGTGTGGAGCCAGCCGTCCTTGTCGATGGTCTCGGCAGTGGCCTCGGGGTCCTTATAGTAGCCCAGCATCACGCAGCCGCCGCGGACGCAGATCTCGCCGGTCTCGTCCACCTTGACCTCACAGAAGCCGTCCGGCTTGCCCAGGGCACGCAGGTGGTCGCCCTCCTGGGTCACGTTCAGCAGGCCATAGCCGGCCAGCTCGGTCATGGAGTAGCACTGATTGATGTAGAAGCCATTCTTCACCAGATCGCTCAGAATGGCGGGGTCAAGGATGGCAGAGCTGCAGCTCAGGTTCCACAGCCCGTTCAGGCGGTCGGCATGGCCGCGCTTGACCTCGTTGCAGATCATCTCCACCAGCACCGGAGGGGTAGACATGGCATCACTGTGCATCAGGCTCATATCCCGGCGCAGGTCGCGGGCATCACAGCAGAGATTCAGGGTCCAGCCCTGCACGCCATAGACAAAGTAGCAGATGAAACCGGCCAGATGGAACATGGGCACCAGCGTAAAGTGGCTGAAGGTCTGGTCGAGGTACTGGGGTCCCAGCCGCTCCTCATAGTCAAGGACGGACTTCAGGCCATCGATGTACATCTGACAGGCGGTGAAGTAGTTCTTCTCGCTCAGCATCACACCCTTGCTGCGGCCGGTGGTGCCGGAAGTGAACATCAGCATCAGCAGACCCTCGTGGTCGATGCGGTTGACCATCTCAGCCTCAGGGGCAGCGGTCCAGGCATCCATGGGGCGGAGCCGAGCGCCGTAAAGTGCTTCCAGCTGGGCGCGGTAGCCGTAATCGATGCCATCATTGAAGATGAGATCCGGCTCCACCATGCCCAGCTCATATTCCAGCTCGGCCCAGGTCTTGCCCTGGTTCAGGGTCACGATGACAGCGCCTGCCATCATGGTGCCGAAAACGACCGCGCCATACTCATAGTTGGTGCGGCTCAGGATGACGATCTTCTTGCCCTTGGGCTCGCCCAGCTCCTGCTGCAGGTAGCCGGTCGCTTTGCGGATATCCTGCACATACTGAGCGTAGGTCTTTTCCACCACCGTGTCCTTGCCTTCCACATAGCGGAACGCCACACGGTCAGCATACTTATTCTGCATCGCAGAGATCATATCAAAAACGGTCATCGGCATATTTGCCACGGTCACAACTTCGTTACAAGCCTTGTTTGCCATTATTTTACACTCCCTGTTTATTTTTGCTAAATCATTCCCTTTTGTTTCCGCCAAATGGAATCTTCTGGGCACTCTAGCCTAGAGTATACCGCATAGAGGGCTTAAATGCAAGATTTAATTGCACAAATATGCAACTTAAACTTGCAGTCAATCTGTGCACCCGGATGTAAATCCTGCCTTTTGTTGCGGGCAGGCCGTGAGTGTGGTACACTTTTCCCGGTATCTGCCCACCGTGCTTTCTCCCTGCGTTTGATTGACAGCAAGGGCAAAAAGCATTATACTTATTATAAATATCTCTAATTTTTAACATGATGCGCCAAAAATCCGGCAATTCTGCCATCCCGGGGCGGGGTGCGGCGCAGAGGAGGACCTTTTTATGGAGGGAACCAAACGCCGTGCCGCAAATTCGCTGGGCATGTTCGATCTGCTCAAGGGTGTCGGCATGCTGACCATCGTCTTTGCCCACACCGGTGAGCTTTACCCCATGGGCGATGCCAGCCACATCAACCCGCTGACCTTTTGCATGTTCGCCTACCGCGAATCCCTGATGGCGGCCTTTTACATTGCCAGCGGCTACGGCTTCCGCAAGCGCTCCATCGGCAAGTGCATCGACCAGCAGTTCAAAACGCTGCTCAAGCCTTACATCTATACAGGCATTGCCACCACCGTGTTCCATTTTATCATCCATTACAGCCTGTTCGGCAGCCTGCACAACGCCACCTACGAGACCTACAAGGTGCTGGGCGGCTTTGCACTGGGCCTGCCCCACACGGCCACCTATTTCGGCCAGCTGTTCTTCTCCTGCGGCCCCATGTGGTATCTGCTCTCGCTGATGATTGCATGGGTCCTGCTGGATCTCATCCTGAATATCTTCCCGGAGCAGTACATAAACTGGGCGGTGCTGGGTACCATGCTGTTAGGCTGGGGCATCTGCATCACCTGGGAGGCTCCTTTTTGCATCGGCCAGGGCATGGTCACCGTTCCGGCTCTGTATGTGGGCTACCTTGCCAAGAAGTATAAGATCTTTGAACAGCCTCTCCCGCCCCGTCTGCGCGGCGGGATGATCGCGGCGGCTCTGGCTGTGGCCGCACTGGTGCTTCTTACCAAGAGCACCGACTGCGTCTCGATGGCCGAGTGGACTCTCGGCCCCGTGAGCATCCTGCTGGATGCCGTAACGGGCCTGGGCATCCTTTCCATCGTCATCTGGTTCCAGCGCAGGGTGGAGAACGTTGTCATCCACGCCATCCAGGCCATTGGCCGTCGTTCGCTGTTCATCTTCTGCGTCCACACCGTGGAGCTCACGGCCATTCCCTGGTATCTGATGCCCCAGAAGTTTGCGGCTCACCCGGTGCTGGGCATGGTGCTGCATTTCACCCTTTCGCTGGGCTCCACCCTGCTCATCTGCGAGCTGCTGGTGCGCCGCCGGGACCTGAAGTTCTGGCTCACCTCCCGCCGGGAGCAGAAGGCGGCGGAAGCGCCCCGCCGGCGCAGCGCCCGCGCCGAAGCGCCTGAGCGTCATTTTGCGGCAAAACACTGATTTTTTGCAGAGGGTGCACCCTCTGCTGAAGTGAAATAATATTATGAGGAGAATCCGGTTATGAACAACGCAGCTCCTGAGAACACTGCGGCTCTGCAGGAAAAGATCGCCGAGCTGGAACAGCAGCTCAAGCTTTCGGACGAAGGTGCTTCCCATCTGGCAGAGCGCTGCCTTTCCCTGGAACAGAAGGTGCAGTCCTACCTTGCGGCACACCCCCAGCGCGAGATGCATACTGACTCGCCCACTCTGCTGCAGCCGCTGCTCTATTATGATGCAGGCTTCGGCTTTTCGGAAAAGGACACCCTGACCGCGCCCGACTGCACCACCGACGAGCTGACCGGTGCTGTGACCGCGACCTTTGAACTGCCGGTGGCCGTGCAGGCCCTGCGGTTCGACCCGGGTGAGCTGCCCTGCTGCATCACCAACCTGATCTTTTCAGACGACCGCATCATCTGCGTGCCCACCAACGGCCTGAACCTTTCCGGCGGAAGCACCCTCTTCCTGGGCGATGATCCCAACTACCGGCTGGAGGGCACCACCCACTACCCCGCCGGGATGAAGCTGGTGGTGAGCTATGGCTACTTCCCGCTGGAGACCCTGACGGACGAGCCTTTGTTCTGCGCCGTGCTGCAGGGCGTGCAGCAGCTCCAGCTGCGCAAGGACAGCGAAAAGCAGCATATCCAACAGCTGGAGCAGAATGCCGCGGCCCAGCAGCAGATGGTGGCCGCCCTGCAGCAGGAGATCGCACAGCTGCACCAGAAAAACGCCGATCTGCAGGCCCGGAGCACTGCCTACGAGACCTCGCTGGAAAGCGTGTTTTCCAGTAAAAGCTGGAAGCTCACTGCTCCCATCCGCAGCCTGATGCGCCTGTTCCACCGTGGAAACTGAGAAGCGGAACGGAGGAACAGCCATGTATAACAATTACACCCCCCTGCAGCAGCATCAGCTGGCCCTGCAGGAGTACAGCAACACCCAGAGCACCTATCTGCTGGTCTGCGCATCGGCCCGCAGCACGGCCCTGAAAGCCACCCTGACTGACCAGCTCCACCGCAAGTTCCGGCTGGTGGAGCGGCTGGACGGGGAACTGACCGCAAGCGTGGACGGCGTGCTTCTGGCCGCTGAGGACGTGGAACTGATGTCCACCGCCCTGATGTTCTTTGCCAAAGCCCTGCAGGATGGTGCGGATTACGCCGTCTGCAACGCTGTGTTCGGCTTTGGCGGGGCGACTGCCCTCTATCAGAGCCGGCCGCTGCAGGCGCAGAACCGCTGCGCCGTGGTCAGCCGCACCCTGCTGGAGCGCTGCCGCGCCGCCGCCCATGACCCCGAAAATGTGCCTGAGCTGCTGGCGCTGGCCGCGCAGCTCTGCACTAAGCCCGCTCTCATCCCGCAGGCCCTGCTCCACTACGAGCGCGGCATCTGCGCCGAGGATGCGTTTTCGGCCCATGGCAAACGTGCCTTTATTATGAGCCATGTGCTGGATATGACCGGCGCGCCCATCGTGCTGGTGAGTGCCGTGCCGGTGCTGCGCAGCATGGGGTATGAGGTACTTGTGCTGGGCCCCAGTGACGGCGGCTCCCTGCATCTCTTCCTGGATGCCGGGGCCTCGGTCATCACCCGGTCGTCCTGCCGCAATGTCTCCGATGCCTGGGGCATGGCCCTCTGTGCCGACTTCGTCATCGCCAACACGGTGGTCATGGCCCGGGCTGTCCGTGCCCTGAGCGGCACCGCCGTGCCGGTGCTGTGGTGGCTTCACGATGCCTTTGCAGGCTATCCCCACATTGCCCACCAGATCCCCACCCAGCTGGGAGAGAATGTCCGGGTCTACTCGGTGGGCAGCCACGCCGCCAACGCCATGCGCGCCGTGCGGCCCGAGTTCGAGATCCGGCCGCTCATCTACGGCCTGCCTGATTACGCGGCAGAGAACTTTGTCCGCACCGATCTGGGCTACAACCGCGGCCGCCCGCTGTTTGCCACGGTGGGCTCCTTTGAGCGCCGCAAGGGCCACGATATCTTCTGCAAGGCCATCCGCCTGCTGCCGCCCGAGGTACGGGAGAAGGCCTCCTTCCTCTTTGTGGGCCAGGCCGCTGACAAGGAGATGATGGACTCCGTCCGCGCCCTGACCGCAGACTACCCGGAAAACGTGTACTACTGCAAGCGGCTCACCCGTGACGAGATCAAGAGCCTGATGGAGCAGTGCACCGGTTTGGTCTGTGCGTCCCGCGATGATCCCATGCCCACCTTTGTCACCGAGGGTCTGATCTTCGGCAAGCCGTCCATCGTATCGGAGCACACCGGCACCGCCGGGCTCATCTCCGAGGGGCGGAACGGCTTCGTTTACCACAACGACGACCCGCAGCAGCTGGCTGTCCTGCTGGAGCACGCCATTGAACACCCGGAAGAGCTGGCCTCCATGCGGACAGAATGCCGTAAAATGTACGAGCAGTATTATTCCAAGGAGGCTTTTGAGCAGACGCTCCGGGCTGCTGTGAAAGATCTGACAGCGAAAAAGTAACACAAAACCTCTCCGTCATTGCTTCGCAATGCCACTTTTCCTCATAGGGGCAACAGCAACAACCGCCGCCAGTGGCGGATAAAGGGCGTTGCTGTTGGGGCCGCGGCCAGCAAGACACAAGTGTTGTTTCCAACACGAAGTGGATGCTGGGAGCCGCAACCCGGGCCTGGCAAACGAAGTAAGCCTGAGAGGTTCTTTTTTATCATATCACACCAAGTGACGAGAAAAATTTTGTTCCAGTTCACAAAAACAAGGTTTTGCTGTGTTATACTGCAAGCAGTATCGTGAAAGGAGCCTTGTCCCATGGAACAGACCAACACCCCCCAGCAGCCCTCCCGCAAAAAAGCGATCCTTTCTCTGCTGGTGCTGCTGGCGCTGACCTGTGTAGTGGTTTTCATCTTCAGCAGCCACTGGGCCGAGATCTCGACCGCGCTGGCCCAGCTCTCCTTCTGGCAGGTGCTGCTGGTGCTGGCCATCGGCCTGACATACCCCCTGCTTGAGGGAATCGTCTGCTGGCTCATCATCCGCTGCCGCCTGCCGGGCTTTACCCTGCGGCGCGGCTTGGATGCCGCCTTTGTGGGCATCTTTGGCAACGTGGTCGGCCTGGGTGCCGGGGCTGTGCCCATGGAGTCCTACTATCTCTACCACTGCGGCCTGCCGCTGGGCCCCGGTGTGGGCCTGATGACCCTGCAATATGTATTCCACAAGACTACCGTTCTGCTCTATGCCACTGTGATGCTCCTGCTGCAGCACCGTTGGCTCGCCGCCAACACCTCCGGCGTGATGCACTATCTGCCCGCCGCCTACTGCGTAGTGGCGCTGGTCATCGTGACGCTGGTGCTGCTCTGTGTCTCGCCGCTGGTGCAGCGGCTGGCCCGCTGGGCCATGGGCTTTCTGCCCAAAACAGAACCGTGGCAGACCCGCCGGGAAAAGTGGCTGGAGCAGCTGGACACTCTGGCCACCGAGAGCCGCCTCCTGCTGGCCGACAAAGGCCGCTGTGCCCGCATCCTTGCCGTGCAAACCCTCAAGCTGTTTCTGATGTTCACCCTGCCGTGGTTCTGCATCCGCTTCATGGGGCTTTCCTGCGGGCTAAGCTTCTGGCAGGTACAGCTGCTCACCAGCCTGATGCTCTTCCTTTCCAACGCCCTGCCCAATGTGGCAGGCATGGGCTCCATTGAAACAGCCTTTCTGCTGGTGTTCAGCAGCTTTATGACCAGCGGCGAAGCCATGAGCACCCTGATGCTCTTCCGCATCGCAAGCTACTATTTTGTGTTTGCCGCCAGCGCCGCAGGCACTTTTGCGGCGCAGAAGCATCTGGAGAACAGTTGACATCCTGCGCGTTCCGGCACTATAATGAAAGCGTACTCTTTGAAGATCTCTGGCCGCCCAGCTGTGCGGCCCGCCAAAGGAGAACGCCTTATGGAAAACAAAAGTCTCCGTTTTTATGCCATCATGGCCCTCTGGGTCGTGTTGTTCGTGCTGTTGTTCGTTTCCAACCGCCGCGTTGACCTGAAAACCGACATCAATAAAAGCACTTCTGTCTCCGTCAGCGTGGAGGATACCGTCAGCCTGAGCCCCTCTGTGGTCACCACCCGCGCCTATTCTGCGGACGATGACACTTATCAGACATTTTTCGAGATCCTGCAAAACGCGAGCTGCTACCAAAAGTTCAACCAGAATATCCGCTCCTACTCCCACGACTACGAAGCGCATTCCATCACCTTGCGCTTTGCAGACGATGCCAGCCAGAACCTGCTTTTCACCGTCTATTCAGACGGGGTCTGCCAGGTAAACGGAAAATTCGTCTTCCTCCGCTCCCCCGATGGAAACGCGGAGGCGATCTACCAGCTGCTGCGGGATGCGGTGGTGTAAAGAATGTTGCCCGCTCCCCGGGATGCGGCTGATCAACGACCGGGACAAAACAAAAATCGGGGCACTCAGGTGGTCAAGCTGAGTGTCCCGTTTTTGTTTTCATCTGCGCACAGTGCCGTACCAGAGCCCTGTGTGCCGCGCAGCGGATGCAGAGCAAACCAAAATGCTGCATCCTGCCAAGAAAAAGAGAGTATGGAATGGAGGAATGGAATGGAGCGCTTGCAGACGCTCCGTTTTTTGGTGCATCGTGGTTAGAATCAGCTAACCGCCGCTGCGAGAACAGAATACCATAAGTGGTTAGTCTTGTCAACCCTCAATTTGCAATTTTTCCCGAAAAAGGTGTGCACCGCCGGGGTTTTAGCTTTTTTTCTACATTCTGCCCAAAGAATCCCCCTTGCTTTGGAAGAAAACCCACTTGTTTTCTATTGCTTTTTAAAGTGGTTCTTGTTATTATAGTAACGCAAGATTTTGTGGGCAGGTTTTCATTTTTGTCTACACCTTGTAGTTAGAACTGCCGCAGACGGCAGTTCAAGACCGTTTCGCCCCCAGAAAGCCGCCGATACAGTGCGGTTTTTCAAAGGCTCAATAGTTAGAATGTGCTAACCAGCGCATGGAATGGAGCAAGGAGGTTCCAATGATCAATTTTGAACAGTGGGAAGGCTTTGAGGGCCGCATCTGGAAAGAGGAAGTCAATGTCCGCGACTTCATCCAGAAGAACTACACCCCGTACGACGGCGACGAAAGCTTTCTGGCTGGTCCCACCGAGGCGACCGATAAGCTGTGGGGTGCCCTGCAGAAGCTGCAGAAGGAAGAGCGCGCCAAGGGCGGCGTGCTGGACATGGAGACCGAAGTCGTCAGCAGCCTGACCGCTTACGGCCCCGGCTATATCGACGAGACCCTGAAGGATCTGGAGCAGATCGTCGGCCTGCAGACCGACAAGCCCCTGAAGCGTGCATTCATGCCCTACGGCGGCATCAAGATGGCAGAGCAGGCCTGCACCACCTACGGCTATCAGCCCAGCGAGGAGCTGCACAAGATCTTTACCGACTATACCCGCACCCACAACCAGGCTGTGTTCGATGCCTACACCCCTGAGATGAAGGCTGCCCGCCACACCCACATCATCACCGGCCTGCCCGACACCTACGGCCGCGGCCGCATCGTGGGCGACTACCGCCGCGTGGCCCTGTACGGCATCGATGCCCTGATCAAGTTCAAGCAGGAAGATTTCGCCAACTGCGGCGACGGCACCATGACCGATGACGTGATCCGCCTGCGCGAGGAGATCGCACGCCAGATCAGCGCCCTGAAGGGCATGAAGAAGATGGCCGAGGCCTACGGCTGCGATATCTCCCAGCCCGCTAAGAACGCCAAGGAAGCCTGCCAGTGGCTGTGCTTCGGCTACCTGGCCGCCATCAAAACCCAGAACGGCGCTGCCATGAGCGTGGGCCGCATCTCCACCTTCCTGGATATCTACATCCAGCGCGATCTGGAGAACGGCACCCTGACCGAGAGCCAGGCTCAGGAACTGATCGACCACATGGTGATGAAGTTCCGCATGGTCAAGTTTGCCCGCATCCCCAGCTACAACCAGCTGTTCTCCGGCGACCCCGTGTGGGCCACCCTGGAAGTGGGCGGCATCGGCATGGACGGCCGCAGCATGGTCACCAAGAACTGCTACCGCTTCCTGCACACTCTGGAGAACATGGGCCCCGCACCGGAGCCAAACCTGACCGTTCTGTACTCCTCTGCCCTGCCCGAGAACTTCAAGAAGTACGCTGCCAAGGTATCCATCAACACCAGCTCTGTTCAGTACGAGAACGATGATGTGATGAAGCCCGTTTGGGGCGACGATTACTCCATCTGCTGCTGCGTGTCTGCCACCCAGACCGGCAAGGAGATGCAGTTCTTTGGTGCCCGCGCCAACCTGGCAAAGTGCCTGCTGTACGCCATCAACGGCGGCGTGGACGAGAAGAGCCACGAGCAGTGCGGCCCCAACTATGCCCCCATCACCAGCGAGTACCTGAACTATGACGAAGTCCTGCCCAAGTATGTCCAGATGCTGGACTGGCTGGCCGGCCTGTACGTCAACGTGCTGAACCTGATCCAGTATATGCATGACAAGTACTACTACGAGGAAGCCGAGATGGCCCTGATCGACACCGATGTGCGCCGCACCTTTGCCACCGGTATTGCAGGCTTCTCCCACGTCATCGACTCCCTGAGCGCCATCAAGTACGCCAAGGTCAAGGTCGTGCGCGACGAGACCGGCCTGGCCACCGGCTATGAGGTGGAGGGCGACTTCCCCAAGTACGGCAACGATGACGACCGTGCCGATGAGATCGGCGTTTGGCTGCTGCGCACCTTCCTGGAGATGATCAAGAAGCGCCACACCTACCGCAACTCCGAGGCTACCACCTCCATCCTGACCATCACCTCCAACGTGGTGTACGGCAAGTACACCGGTGCTCTGCCCGATGGCCGTGCCGCCTTTACCCCCTTTGCACCCGGTGCAAACCCCAGCTACGGTGCGGAGCAGAACGGCCTGCTGGCTTCCCTGAACTCTGTTGCCAAGCTGCCCTACCACTGGGCTCTGGACGGCATCTCCAACACCCAGACCATCAACCCCGAGGCTCTGGGCCACAGCGAGGAGGAGCGCAAGGAGAACCTGGTGCAGGTGATGGACGGCTACTTCGATCAGGGTGCACACCACCTGAACGTGAACGTGTTCGGTAAGGAGAAGCTGCTGGATGCCATGGAGCACCCCGAAAAGGAAGAATACGCCAACTTCACCATCCGCGTCTCCGGCTATGCGGTCAAGTTCATCGACCTGACCCGCGAGCAGCAGATGGACGTGATCTCCCGTACCTGCCATGCCGCACTGTGACCCTGTCGGTCTCGTCCACTCGCTGGAAAGCTTCGGCTCGGTGGACGGGCCGGGTGTCCGGTTCGTTGTCTTTCTGCAGGGCTGTGCCCTGCGCTGCAAATACTGCCACAACCCCGAAACGTGGAGCGCTGAGGGCGGCACGGAATGGTCTCCGGAGAAGCTGTTCCAGCACGTCTGGCGCTA
>UMFM01034015.1_pt1 | contig 11964 bp, 14 predicted proteins | sample 1965011 | NCBI WGS metagenome assembly UMFM01 (sample SAMEA4836046, study PRJEB28245) | human gut metagenome | biome: gut microbiome; material: fecal sample | place: Denmark | collected 2008 | reverse complement strand
ATTCCAGTGTTCCAGTCTGCTTTTTTCAGAATCTTTTTTACGTTTATGTGTACCGAATTTCGGCACATATTCCTGACAAAATTCTATGACGCACCATGTCAAATCTATACAGAAGATTAACACGATACACCCGTATAGCCAATGCTTAATTTTCCACAGATCATAAAAATAAGTACACAATAGATATAACAACAAAAATATCTGTAAATGACAAAGGCTCCTTCTTTGTTCACTATTCTTTATCGCTAAAAGAATCGGTGATATACTGACCAGAATACCGACCGTTATAATTAGTCCTCTTTTTAATGACAGACCTTCACACATTACATCTGTTTTTATATCCTCGATTGCTGGCATTAATGTCATAATCGAAAATCGAAATAAATGAAATGCAGCACTCATTCCTATCCCGATGGATACTAATATTCTGTCTGTTATTTGTACAATGTCCATGCCATCACCTCTGCTTTTTAATCCGTGCCGAATTTCGGTACAAAAAAAGCAGAAGATTGTGTTCCTTCTGCTTTTCTTTCTTCTACTATTTAAATCTAATTTACTGATTTTATTATAACACAGCTCTTTTTACCTTTCTACTGACACTTACTGACACCTATTTCTTCTCGTAGGGGAAAAATTCACATCGAATCTGACGGATAGATACAATCATCTTTATAAAGTCATAAACACTTGTAATCTCAACTTTATATGTACGACCATACTCGTCAAACATATCGAGCAGAAAATAGTCTCCCGTATCAATTATTATGTTGCTAAAGATGTTTTCTTCCGAACTTCTGTCCATGACATCTTCTATCTCATCTTCAATACTGGTTATAAAATCATACATCGGCATATTGATTGTCCTGACTGGGATGACAAGCCTTCTTGTTGCATCACCGCAGCTAAGCAATATTTCATATTCGCACTTATATTCCCCTGTCCCCAATATTATATTATCTACATATTCATTTACAATGGTCGGTTTATATTTACTACTTTCTTTTATATCGTAAATAACATAGTAATCTATGACTTTTCTCTCTGCAAAATCCTGTTCCATCAGGATTACTGTATGGGGATATTCCAGTAATGTTGCCCGTTTTCTGATCTCAAAAAATTGTTGTTCTTCAAAATGAGATTCTATTTCTCCCGTGTCCAGAAATTTTCTCCCCACCTTTAATCCCCATATATCGGGGATTGTATATTCATTTTTTGTAGTTAATTCGATTGTATTTTTTAATGGCAGTCCTGCTTCTTCAAAATTTTCTCTTGCTATTCCTGTAATATTCATGTCTCTCTCCTTTTTAATTGTGCCGAATTTCGGTACGTTCTAAATTCTTTGGAAATTGTGCTTTCCATATATCGTATTCTTCCTGTGCTTCTGATACAGGACAACCGTACTCTATGCTAAATCTACTTCCATTATATCCAGCCATCCTATTACAGTTTCCTAAAAAACTGGCATATTCCCTTGCTTCCATTTCATTCACAAATCCAGCCTTTAACTTTTTTATTCCATTATACTTCTCATAGATTTTCCATTGAAATTCTCCCGTTGTATTTCCTTTCTTTTTTATATACTCTTCTTTTTTCGTTGCCCATTCTTCAAGATATTCTATCAGTTTCCATATATCTGTATTATCTATGTCAAAAGTTAAACGTATCTCCCTATCTGTCTTTTTTATATCCATTCCATATTTTTCTTCAAGATAAAATAACGCTCTGATAGCATCTTTTTCCGTCTGGATATCTATATCGTTTAATGCTGACATATCTATATCCAGAGCTTCTGCAATCTTCCTCCGTATATCTGTTTTGGGAGCCATCATATTTTTTTCATATTTTCTTATACGGGAATCCTCTGTTCCTGCAGAGAATCCAACTTTTTGTCCTAATTCTCTTTGGGTTAGTTCCCGTAATTCCCTGTACTTTTTGATTTTTTCTCCAAGTGTCATTCTCTTTCTCCTTCTTTTCCCTCCTGATCTGCACAAAAAAAGCAGGTGGATTATTCCCCTCCTGCTGTTATCGTCAGATGATTTTTATTTTTCTCACAATATGTTCACAAATTACTGATATAATAAAAAATACAGAAATACTTATTCTTTGATAAGTTTCTTATACTTTCCTCTTAAAGACCAGTCCGGCAGGGCTGGCTTTCTCTCTATGTACCGAAATTCGGCACATTTATTTTTGTTTTACTTTTATTTCTTCTTTTCGTTCTTCAAGCAGCTTCTGAATAAATTCTATCATTTCCAGATTACTTTCCTTTTCTATAAGATAAGAATATATCCTTTTCCTGGCAGCAAGCGTTGTTTTTTTATCTATAATCTGACCTACTAAAAACTCTTCCCTGTTTTTTACAGGTATAAAAGTCCTGGCATAATTTTTTGTTGTTTTTTTAAATCCCTCGACTTTGATAACATCTTTGTTCATTAAACTTTTTATAAGCAGATGGACAGAACTGTCTTTCCATTCCTTTTCCTTTTCTTTTGACCTTTGAATGATTTCTGATGTCGTTAATGCTTTTCCCTCATCCCACAATACTTCCATGATTTCCATTTCACTTTTAGTTAATCTTGTTTTCATTATTTTTTCTTCTCCTGTACATTTTTATTTTTTATTAAATACATTTATATTATAAATTATATTTTAAAAAAAGCAACAAAACTCAGAAAGTTATTGTTGCTTTACTATTCTCTATATAGTTGACACTATTCCGTATAATTGATATAATATCAATAAACAAAGAACCAGCAGGAATGCTTCGGTAAGCTTCCCATTCTGGGCTTATATCAGTTATTAAATAAGCTGCCTATCTGCCAAGATTACGGGCAGCTTATTTATTTTTCAAATTCAGAATCGCAACTATTAATAACGCAATCGTTAATATCGTGTTAAATTCTTCATATGTACTCATAAATATACGCCCCCTTTCTGGTAATCTCCAGAATAGGAGGCATTAGCTCCCCTGCTGGTATTGGGAGCAAGAAAACATTCCGTTTTTATGCTTTCCTGCCTATTTTATTATACCATAGCCCTTTTTCCCTTTCCAGTGACATCTACTGACATTTTTGTTTTCTATATCTTTCTCATTAAAAATGTACCGAAATTCGGCACACACAAAGTGTCATTTACATTATCTTTTACGATTATATAATATCACAGTTTCCCGAACCATTCTACTGACACTTACTGACACAAAATTTTTTAAATTTGTTTCCATAACTTATAGAACTGCCGCAAAAATAATTATATAATACATATGTAAAAAGCATTCTCTTTACGTTTTTATTTTATATGTCTTTTTAAGAAAGCCAGTCGATTTAGACTGGCTTTTATATAAGTGCAGATAAAAGATTTATGTGATGCAGCTTTTTACCTAGATGCTTCCGCCATGTCATGTACCGAATTTCAGCACATTTTAGCTAAATAATCCTTTAAGTTCATTTGATAATCTTTTGTGTTCATTTGCTTTTCTCTTTTGGCTTTTATAGCTTTACGGTATTCGGCAGGAGTCATACCTGTATTATTTTTGAAATCCATACCAAAATGTGTGTGGCTCTTATATTTCAATTTAATAGCAATTTCTTTCATGCTGTATGTTGTCGTAGCCAACAGTCTCTTTGCTTCTTCTAATTTTTTTATTTTGGAGATAGCTGCAGGTGTTGTGCCATAATATCTTATAAAATCCCGCCGGAGCATCTGTGCATTACCATCATATCCAAACTTGTTAGCTAAAAATTCCATTTGCGGGCTTTCGAGGTAATGCTTTTGGATATAGCTGTTTACTTTTTCGCAATAATTTCTTCGTTCCGAATCGGTTAATCGTTCGCTGGTCTGGTTTCGTTCTCTGTGTAAAAGGATGAGCAGCATATTGATAAGGCTTTCGCAATTATGTATATAACCAAATTGCTTCTCGTTAATCTCATTGATGAGCATTGAGACGATTTTCATAGATTGATTTTTCAGGCAGCCACGCATGATTGTTTCTGACATAGAAAGTCCTGTAAAAGTAATCATGATCTGTGGATATTCTGCATGGACTGATATTTTATCCCTTCCAGTAGCTCCCTGTATCATGACATACTCTTTTTCTGACATGAATATCTCCTCACCAAACGCATTTATAATCCCTCTGCCTTGATAAAAAATTATAAACAATACTTCATCGTTTGCAATTTTGACATCACTTATCTTTTTTTTGCCCATCTGAATGTCCTGTACATGAACTGTTCCAGATTCTAAAATCTTATCGCTCATTCTACCTACACCTTTCTTGTCACTTCCGAACGTGCCGAAATTCGGTACATTTCAATCATCCTATCCATCTATCTATCCCTCATACCTGTTTCTCTATATACTGATAGATAAGATAAGATATATATATATATATTTATATATTTATATTTCTATTTATCTAGCGTACAAATTTTGTGTTTCTAGAAAACCAAATTTTGTGTTTCTAAAAAACCAAATTTTGTGTTTCTGAAAAACCAAATTTTGTGTTTCTGAAAATTATAAAGTATTATCCGTCAGAATAATTATGTAGATCATGCTTTACCTGCATTGCATAATACAAATCTGTTGTAACTGGAGCATTATATAAGGCTGTTAGTAAGTAATTATTCGGTCTGCGAATTGATTTTATACTTTTTCCTATGCACTCCATAACATACTGAATATGAGTAAGATTAATCCTTTTCAAACGGTTTATTACCTCATTTAGAGGAATCATATCTCCAGATATATTAATACACTCTTTTTGGGACGCATAAACATTTACCATTACTTCTACTATATTATCAATAATATTCATATCATAGGGAGATTGCCGTAATACATCATAATCTATCTGTTTTTTAATAATTTCTCTATATGCTGCCCGTTTATTTTGAAGACTCGGCATGTCACCGTCATTTGTATATACTTTTTCTTCTTTATCTTCATAGAAACTATGTAGTTGATCTGGAGAAGCAGGAACCTCTTTTTCTTCCTCACAGTATGTATTTACCGTTTTCTTATGTTCTCCTGAAGAAAAGTTCATGACATATAACATATCCGCCTTTCCCTGTCCCTGCCTTTTTCTTTTAATAAGACCTACCTCAAGTAATTGATTCATTGCATTAGAAATCGTATTAGGACTTTTACCCATTTTTTGAGCAATATCATTACGGTTGTAGAGAATATATACTCTGTTCGTCTCCTTTTCAATCCAGTTATTTTTTTTAGACAGAGCAAGCCGGGATAATAAGATTCCGTACAAAAGCTTTGCTGTGTCACTTATCTTTTTATATTCTTCATCTTCAAGCAATATCGCAGGGATCTGATAAAAACGATATTGTTCACCTTCACTCCCATAAAAATAATCCAGATTTACCATAATGTTTTCCTCTCTCAGTCTTTTTTCATCCTCTACGTTTCTACAATACTCACTCTTATTCCGGTGGAAAAGGTGCTTCCTCTGTTACAACTCCAGATGCCTGTTTCTTTTCTTTAAAATCTATTACATGGTAATCTTTAATAAATAATTCTACTGTATAGTATTTCACACCATCTTTTTCGAAATTATTCTCTCTGTTCTCACCACATACACAAATCCGTCCACCTTTTTTTGCATAAGTGCAGATTCCCTTTGCAGCCGAACCAAAAGCAACACAGTTAAAAAAATCTGTATCCTTTTCTCCTTCTTTCTTCACCCTTTTTCTGGCAACAGCAAGACGGAAACGTGTCCAGTAATTCTCTTTATCATCCATTGCCTTTTTATTTAATACTAAATCTGTACAGATTCTTCCAAGATAAGTACATTCATTCATATCATTTACCTTTCCTTTTGTATTCAGATAATCGGAGTACCTTCATTGGGGATTTAAGGTACTCCGTTATTACACAACAATCGATTGGGGATTTCTTGTTGTGCAAAGCCCACCTATGCTTTTGCAGCCACGAACGATGCTGGCGGGGAAAGTAGCATCTTCGTAGGTGGGATATACCAAGGATATTCTATATCTCTGGATAATTGTTAAGACCTCTTTTGATTCCTCACTCTTCGTAAATCACTGTATCTGTCACCAAACTATGTACAACAAAACGATAGGAATCTCCTTTTTGCTTTCCAGAGCAGGTGGATAATGTGATTATATGGTCTTTTTCTGCTGGTTTCTTTTTAATAGGATAATATGCATTATTATTAACTGTCATTGTCAACCAGTCTACCCACTTATTATCATTCCCATCATCAGAAAAATCTGTATTGTATGTTGCACTTTTATCCAGACAGTCATACACGCTATATATTGTGCATTTTATTGTCTTACCCGGCTGATACAAATATATCTTGTTATGCTTTTTATAAAAATCTTCTGATTCAAAATCATGAAGAGAACCAAACATAGACTTGACTCTCATATTATGTCCATAGATAACCAAATGACGGTCATCAAAAGATGTCCCAGGCTGAATAAAGATGGAACCTGCATAGCTATAATCACCCTCATAATTTTTATGGAGATATTCGTTCCATTCTTTTCCCTTTAAGACTGGATAATCAATCTTCGTTCCAAGAACTTTTATCCATCCTACAATATCTGGATTGGTACGCTTTAACTTCTTCCAGTTAATATGAGGGTTCTCATCCTTGGTCTTCTCTGTTTCTACGCTTGCCTGCAGATTTTCTAACTCCTGCTGGTTTTTCCAAAGTGGATATTGTTCTTTAAATGCCATTGCAAGAAATACGATTGCTGCAATGATCAATACCACTATAACCATACGGTAAAAGAAATCTCCCAGCCTTCCCATAGTGTTTTCCTCTCTTTCTTTTCAATTGCGGGGATGCTGGAAAGGCATCCCGCAATGAAAGTATATGTATACACACATAAAAATTTTATGTGTGCAAATCCTGCCTGTGCTTTTGCAGCTACGGACAATGGCAATGTTTCTTGCCTTTCCGCAGGCAGGATTGACTTATTGCTTTTCACATCTTATTCCCATAAAAGCCATTAGTTGGCTACCTATTCTTCTGGCTCTCCCCAGATTGCGATATACTCATCTGCATCCAGATATTCTTCTGACCATTGCTGAGCCTGTTCCACAGACATCAAAATAAATTTTTCGCCAGCACAGCCTTGTCCTCCATAAGAGTCACCAAAACTTGAATATGCACCACCATGAGCATAAACAAAATATTCTCCTGTTTTCTTTTTATGAAGTGTCTGTTCTTCGAAATAAAAATCTCCACGGGTGTACCCATTATCCCAAGTTCCTATTACCTGTGTGGTATCTGTATTATACATTTTCCCATTAATGATTTTCTTTGCCATGCTTTATCCTCCTGATAAATTTTTTACTTAAATAACTGTATGATACATCCCATTTCTCCTGCACGATAAATACTAATCTTATCCGCATTAAATTCATGGGTGAGAAAGGAATCGTCATATATTCTTAACCAACCTTTAAATTCTGCTACTTTTGTATAATGTTCTCCAATCTCTGCATCGGAATCAACGATATAAGCGTAATAGTCATTATCCATCCCAAAGTGTAAGGCAGTTAATCTTAATCCATTGTCACTGGAACCAGCAAGGATTAAATTAGCTATATCACTCATCCCGATATACTTCTTTTCATATTCCTTGTAACTTCTCATTTCCCCTCGCTTCTATATGTTCTGCGTACCGAAATTCGGCACGCAGAATTCATTATTCCTATTTCAAATATTCCAATACTACGAAAGCATTGTTTTTCATATACTGTTCTTTCTGCTGATATGTTGTATTGTGAGCAATAACATCTGCCCAGCTTACTAATATCCACAAGATTCCTAATGCACATAAAAAAGTTATTAAATTCCCCGCAAACTTCTTCATATTATCTTACCTGCTTTCCTTCCTCTAAAAATTTTCCATCATCGTCAACTATATCGGATAACCAGTTCAGTAATAGATCTGGTGATTTTAGTGTAGAAACAGATAAGTTTCTGTTTAAATATTGTGCCATATCTTCCATGGATAAGTTACCAAGCCACATCTGACGGGTTATTCCCAGTACAGTTTCCTTTACAGATAGTTCTTCTTCCGATTGTTCTTCTAAGACCGGAATATACATTTCTTCCTCCGGGGCTTCTTCCCCTCCATCATCTTCCTCTACTATGGTGTCCATTGGGATATAAGCCTGTTCCATAGTCTCTTGTTTACTATCGGGAACAAGAGGAATATCTTCTGACAGAACTTCTGGAATTGGTGTTTTCTCCATTTTTTCCTCATCATGTTCTTCCATGATATTTTCTGGTTCCTCATCTTCTTCTTTTCTTGGGCAGTATGTATTCAATAATTTTACATATCTTTCCCATGAGATTGTTTTTCCAGAAATAGTAATCGTCTTGCTTGTACAGGAAATGCTAAATTCACCCTGAGTAACAGTATAGGAATTATATCCAAATTTTCCTTTTAAGAATCGGACTATTGCATTCCTTCCTACTGTTGATTTATCATATTCTGCAATATCCAACAATCGAAATGACACTTTAATCTCCACAGAATTAGGTTCCAGATTTTCCTGTCGGTACTTTTCAATCTCAACATTTTGCGTGATTCCCTGCCCAATCACTTCTTTTTGTGATTCTTCTGGCATTTTTGAGAGTGTCACAGCAGCAGATTTTTCTATCTCCCCATTTTTGAATTTTTCCATGGCTTCTGAAGTAAGGTTATTAGAAATCTGCTTATATTCCTGAATTGTAGAACGGGCGATTCCCATTTTTCTTGACAGACGTTCAATCATTCGCCCTTTTTGTAATGACTCTGGGAATTCCTCTGGATGTTCTTTTAATAATTTTTCTGTTTTAAGAATCTCGTGCATTAATTCATAGGCTTTTTTCTGATGATAACCATTAGAAGCTACTACTTGAAATTCTTCCTGTACCGAACTAAGATTACTTACCACACATGGCAGAAAAGAAAATTGCTTCAAGCCTCTTTCTTCTACCAGTAACTTACAGGCTTTGCATCTTTTATGCCCTGCGATGATTCGGTACTCATCTGTATCCAGTTTGGATACAGACAGATTTTGAATCACCTCGCCAGCAGCTTCAATCAGATCCGCCAGTGCTTCAATTTCTTCTTTGTCTCTTTCGGGACAATACTGCCCCGGATTTTCTTTTAATTTTGTATAGTGAATCCACTTAATCGTCCTTCGTGGATGCTGTTCTTCTTTCTTTATATCCTCTTTATTATTAAATACGTTTCCAAGCCTTGCCATAACAGATACCTCCTAGTCCTCAAGAAGTTCATCTACCAGATCCACGAAATCCTGTGCTACATTACTTCCACCACGATGTTTTGCTACTGGTTTGTAGAGAGATAATGCGTTATCAACAATCGCTGTCCGGCTGATACATGATTGCATAAATGGATAATCATGTTTTCCAAGCAGGTCGGCAGAAGATACTTTCTGTGCTTTGACATTTGCCACCATGTTCGCAAATACCTTCCATTCCAGTTCCGGATTTTTTTCTTTCAGTTCATGGTATGCGTCCTCCACCATCGTGAGGTTATCACGGCAAAAGTTATCAAATTTCACAGGTGTTAAAAGGACATCTGCGGCATATAATGCGTTTTTCGTCAATACATCGAATACAGGACGGGTATCAATCAGGCAGACATCATATTCCTTCTTAATGTATCCCAATGCCTCTTTTAAACTCCATGGTGATTTCTGTTCCAATGTCTTAACGGAACCTTTAATAATATCAATATCTTCATACTTAGTACGATAGATTGCACTATTGATATGTTCAGGGGCTTCAAGAACGTCTTTAATTGTTTTATTATATTCGTTTACTTTTGCAAAAAATCGGGTGCAGTTACACTGTGGGTCAAGGTCGATCACTAATGTTCTTCCTCCCATTTCTGCATAGGTATACGCTAAATTTACAGTTGTAGTGGTTTTTCCAACGCCACCTTTAAGATTTCCAATTACATATACTTTCATTTTCATTCCTCCTGAGATAAACTCAAACTCTTTTGTTACTGATTTTCATTTTCTAACCCAAAAGAAAGTTGTTTATATGGCGAACTATCAGGAGTTACGGCTTTATTCTTCCTTACTTTTTTTTGTGATAGCGACATTTTTAAAAGATTATCATTTGAATACTTGCTCTCATACATTACCTTTATGTTATTTAAGCTTTTATTCACTAATCGGAAAAAGGTACGGGACGTTTCTCCTGTTCTTGCTATGTAATCTGTCATTACTTCTTTAGACGAGTGATGTTCCACATAGATTTTTGTGACAACCTCATAACATTCTTCGGAAATAAGCTGATAACACAGCCATACTCTGCGAATTTTTTCATCCTTTTTCATCAGAGACTCAATTTCATAAGAAATCTCCCGATACCATCTTTTTAGAATACATTCATGTCGGATAATAATATCTGAAAGGTCTTTCTTACTTCCTCCTTTTGTTCCCATCTCAGATATTTCTGTTTTTTTGATAGATACAGTCTCTATCAGATTATCTGTGTCCATCAGGTCATCGTACAAATCAGAAATATGTTTTCTAATCTGCTTCTTCAATCCCTTGTAATTCGATAAGATTGTTTTGATTTCTTCCAATGAAATTTCTGTCTCATTTGTCATGATTTTTCCAGCTCCGATTTTGTACAGTTTTTTGCCGTTAATCCGACTATTATTGCTATACAATGATATTTTTTTGCATCTACTTTAAAACCGTTTTCTCAAAAAGTCGCATAAACCCTTGATTTTGAGATAAAAAAAATTGCAACCAGAGATTACTTAAATCTCTTGTTGCAATTAAATATACACTCTTTACTCTTTTATTTATATCTGAACGTTTTGATCTGTAGTGCTTAAATACTTCACCATATGGAATCCAAATTTCCGCTGCTACTATTTTTTTCATAAACAGAATTCACCATTCCTTCCAAATGCTTTTCATTCGGAAAAACATATTTTTTTGTATAATAGTCTCTGGTTGCCTGAAACATCCAGTCCGCAATCTTTTCTTTCTGCTTCAATTTAAGTTGAGAATATTTCTTGTCTGTCTGCAGTAATTTTCCATCTATCATTTCATGGTTCTTCCGTGACATAGATCTGCCTCTTTCCTTAAATATTGTCTTTTTTACCACTACAGAATATCATAGAATCTTTTTATAAGCATCTATTTTCATGTTGATTTTTTCAAGGCTCTGGCATATAATAATCGTAGCTAAGGAAATTGGTGAGATTCCATTAGACAAAACGAAAACCCTCAGAGTTGCCGCTCTGAGGGTTTTCTTGTTCGTTACGGTGAACCAATCCGTTCAGGCTGTTACTGCCTATTCATCTCTATCCAGCCATTTGCATATGTAATAGCCAACTACACTTGCTATGACAGAGATAAGAAAACTGGTGAGTATTTCTTCCATTAGACTAACACCTCCCTTCTGCTGGAGGTTCGGCAGCCATTGTAGTATATCATATATTCCGATCTCAAAAAAGAATCTTTTCTTTATTTTCACTTTTTGTCTTACCTATTTTTTTCATGTCTACTTTCTCCATGTCAAATACCTAATTCATAGAGGACTCTTTTTCTAAGGACTCTCTTCCGGCGGCTGTGCCACCGGTAAATAGCAAGGACAGGAAGTGTATATACACTTCCGAAAAACCAGCAATTTAGGGAACCCTGCCCTAAATTAAAAACACAGAAGTCACTACTTCGAAGAACCAAAGAAAGGAGAATCTGCCTATGGCAAAGAGAAAAAGAAATATACAGATTTTGTTTTGTGTTTCCCCGGAAGAAAAAAAGCTTATCCGTAGAAAGATGATTGAAGCAAAGACAAAAAATATGGGAGCTTATCTTCGTAAAATGGCAATCGACGGTTACATCGTCAACACCGATACTACTCCACTGAAGAAACAGTATGAGGAAATGCATAAGATCGGTGTGAATATTAATCAGATTGCGAAA
>UMFM01008409.1_pt1 | contig 12009 bp, 14 predicted proteins | sample 1965011 | NCBI WGS metagenome assembly UMFM01 (sample SAMEA4836046, study PRJEB28245) | human gut metagenome | biome: gut microbiome; material: fecal sample | place: Denmark | collected 2008 | reverse complement strand
CAAGCATGCTCCATAGGATTTTCATACTTTTCCATTAAGTCTTTAATTTCTCTAGATATCTAACGCCACATGATACTCTTCATACACAGCATTTATAATCGTAGAAACTTTCGATGCATCTCCGATCACTGCCACATATGGCTCAATCATCTGTGCGATTTTCACTCCTTCTGAAAGATCATAACCTCCTTCAAATAGTTCGGAACCACTCATACGAAATTCAATTGGAAATCCTTCTCCAACTGCTTCTCTTACAGATTTTAAGCCCTCAATCGCAAGGCGGCAGCGGTTTTCAAGACTTCCTCCATAGACATCTTGCCTATGATTAAAATATGGAGATAAAAACTGATTGACCAACCATCCATGACCACCATGGATCATTAACATCTCAAATCCTGCTCTTTTTGCAAGGACTGCTGTCTGTCCATAAGCTTCTACGATTTCCTTGATCATATCTTCTGTCAATGCTTTTACTTTTACTCCATCTTGTCTTACAGTATCATCTGGTCCCCATTGATGCATGGATTTTTGTTTGCTCTTATCTGTCATATAAGTTCCTGCATACATTCCAGAATGAGACAATTCAAGACTCGCGATTGCTCCATGTCTTCGGATTGCATCTGCTGTATAAGTTGCGGATGCTAAGGAATTTAGGATTGTTGTGTCTAAATGATATGCATGGGAACCATCTGTCTTTGGATGTATCATACACTCACTGACTGTAACTGCTCCTGCTCAACCCTTTCCTCTTAATTCATAAAATGCTATAGATTTTGGTCCGATGCAGCCATCATTTGTAATATCTGTTCCACCCATTGGTGCGGAAAACATACGATTTTTAAATGTTACTCGTCCAACTGTGATCGGACTGCATAAATGTGGAAATTTTCGTTTCATCTGTTTTATCTTTTCTGCTTACTTTCGTTATATTTATAATAACAGAAAAAAAGACTGCCATCTATCAAACGAATGGCAGTACCTATCAACATTTTGTTGATGCCTTTGCAGAGTTTTTCAATTGACTAATGATTTCTTCCTTTTTCATCATTTCTTTATATACCAGCGAAATCTTCCATGGAATAGCATCTTTGATCGGTACTTTGTGTAATGACTCTAATAACTTCGGATCATGATGGATATCTGCATCAATTCCAATTCCCATTTTTTCTTTACAGAAACGATAGATCAGGGAACTCTCCATTGTATGAATCACAATATCCGGTGAAAATCCGAAATCCTGACATCTTTAATTCAGACTATGGTAAATAAAATATTTTTCATTGAGACTAATCAGCTTCTGTTGTTTTAAATCTTCAATGCTGATCTCTTTCCTGTCGTAATATGGATGTTCCGAATAAACCAGTGCTGTCATATTTCCTCATCAATATATTTTATCGTCTAACACTTCAATGTAAAAACTTACCGGTCTAAACCCGTCATTGCAACTGATCATCGCTGAGTTTTTGTTTTTCATCCAGCCTTCATAAATATCACTGCCTCCATATGCTAATGTCATAACAAATGGTGAAATACTCTCCCATGCACTTTCACAAAATCCTTCTGGTCGTTTCCATCCTTCTGTGATAAATACTTGTCCTTCTTCTATATCGCAGGCATGCTGGATTGGATTTTCATACTTTTCCATTAGATCTTTATATTCTGTTTTCCGTACTGCGGTAATTTTACATCGTTTCATTGATTTCTTCCTTTCTTGTGCTTCCATTGTATGTATATCCGCTTATCGTTACTACAATATTGATGACAATTTATAAATATTAATATAACCCACACCAAGTAAAATATAATTGAATCTGCATTCTTGCGAAGGGATCGACATGATCAGGGCGGACAGGGGTGCCGATCTCTGTATTATTTCAATCCACACTCCCACGAAGGGAGCGACCGGAGACAAACAGGAACTATATGAGGACGTGTATAAATTTCAATCCACACTCCCACGAAGGGAGCGACCTTGTAACAGATTCTCCACCTTTTTCTTGCAGTATTTCAATCCACACTCCCACGAAGGGAGCGACGCTTCTTTTACGATCGCCTTCTCTTTCTGTGTAAATTTCAATCCACACTCCCACGAAGGGAGCGACCGTCACACTCTACAAGATGACAAACTCCGTCAAAATTTCAATCCACACTCCCACGAAGGGAGCGACTCGGTTGCATCTATGTCTTTTGCTTCTTTTCCAGTATTTCAATCCACACTCCCACGAAGGGAGCGACGTTTCTTCATACTTCATGTTATTGTACATAATAATTTCAATCCACACTCCCACGAAGGGAGCGACGCTGACTTCCTCAACATCTTCTAAGTCGTATACTATTTCAATCCACACTCCCACGAAGGGAGCGACGCGGTCCCGTTGGAAAACGTCTGATTGAGAAGAAAATTTCAATCCACACTCCCACGAAGGGAGCGACCCGAAGATCACCCGAGTTCATTCATTAAGTAAAAAATTTCAATCCACACTCCCACGAAGGGAGCGACGGATACTGCTCTAATACAGCTGTGATCTCTTCATCGATTTCAATCCACACTCCCACGAAGGGAGCGACAGCAATATTAACCAATAATTTTCTAATTTTTTGTTCAATATCACTAATAAATTTTATCTTATATCTACAAATCATTCAAATACTATTTATTTTTAGATACAAATTTATTTTTTACTTCATATTTTAAGTGCGAATCTCCCACTCTTTTTATGTTTGCTATATCCTCGCATCACTATAAAATCAATGGTTGATCAACTTGTATTCCTCTGTCTACACCAAAATGTTCTACTTTAGTCTGATATTTATTCCCTAAATAATATAAACGCAAGCTATCCACATTTTCATCTATGATATCATTTAAGAGTGCTTTTAGCATCACACACTGTGCATTATCAACAATGCATTCAAATACAGAATTTTGTACTCGCCTTCCATAATTTTCACATTGCTTTGCCACTTTTCTCAATCTCTTTTTCCCTGCTGCTGTTTCTGTATTTACATCATAGGTAATTAATACTAACATTTGATTTTATCACCTCATTTCCACAAAAATGCTGGGTAACCATCTAAATCTCCTCTTAAATATCTCGCCAATAACATAGCCTGAACATAAGGAACCATTCCCCATTCTACCTTTTCCTTTAAGAATGGATGTGTGATTACTTCTTTTTTCTTATTTTGCCATTCCATCAGCAACTTTTTTCTTAAATCATCATCCATTAAAACTGCACCATTTTCCTTTTTAGTAAAATTCTTTTTATTTACAATTTTTTTATTAATCAACGATAATACAAATCGATCTGCATAAACTGCACGAAATTCTTCAATCAAATCTAATGCCAAGGATGCTCTTCCAGGACGTTCTGTGTGTAAATATCCAACGCAAGGATCCAATCCAACAGACTCCAATGCAGACGTAATCTGATTTGTTAATAGTGTATAAACAAAAGACAACATTGCATTCACATTATCCATCGGCGGCCTTTTACTTCTGCCATGGAAAGAAAAATCTTTTTTCTGCTGTAAAATAAGCTCATCAAAAACACTAAAATAAATACTTGCCGCTTCTCCTTCATATCCCCTAAGTTGTTCCTTAGATTCTGCATTTTGTATATATTGTAAAAATGTTTTTAATTGTAGCGATGCCACTTTTACCCGTTCCTTATCAATTTGCATTGCATGATCTCTGATTGCGCGTTCTAAAACCCACCTTGCATTATATACTTTTCCAGAAATGCAATTTTTCGAAATTTCCAAGCTACGTTTTTCGTCTTTACTACTTGTATATTGACGATCTCTCAAAATGACATTTCCACGTGTTTTTCCAGTTACTCGTGCTAAAAATTTTCCCTGTGGTGTTAAATAACAAAGAGAAATATTCCGATCAGCACATGCACCCATAAGTGCAGGGCTTGTCCCTCTGTATCCAAAAGAAACGATTCCTTCTAAATTGTGTAATGGCACCTTACCAACTTCTTTTTCTCCATCATAAATAACAATTGTTTCTCCATCTAATCCCAAATATCCATTTTCGGACATTACATATAAAGTATTTAATAATTTTTTCATTTCCTGTCCTCCTCAAATATCTGTGACATGTATTTTTTCACGGAAACTATTTTCTCTAATTTAGGAAGACAAAGATTTTTTAATGAGCAAGATTGGCATGCCTTTGTCTTTTTTACTTTAGGAGTATAATTTTTCTTATAATATTCATGCATCTCCGAAAACATATTCTCAACTTCTTCTCTTAGTTCTGATGAAAAATACACTTGTTCTCTCCGTCTGGTTTCTCCATAAAAAATAGCTCCTTCTTCAATCCTTGTTGAAAACATCTCCTCCAAACACATTGCCTGGGCTGTCAACTGAAGTATATCTTCATCTGACTTCTTGGGTTTTCCTTTTTTATATTCTACTGGATATATAGAATATAAGTCTCGATGCCCAAATAGTTTAACGCCATCTTCACATTTATGGAATTCCACAATATCACATTCTCCACTAATACCTAATGTCCGTGAAGAAACTGGCAGTGCCCGGACGATCAATGTGTCTTTTCTTTTTTCTTTAAGATATAGATCATGTGCTTTCTTATGCATTAGTTCACCTACAACTGTATGTACATTTTCTTCCCATTGTTGTTCAATATGAATTAACGCCCACTGCCTCCTGCAAAACTTAAAATGTTGTATTCCAGATATCATTAAATATTCTTCTTCGATATATTCCATGCAATCATCCCTTTTTTATTCAAATCATCTGTTTCACTTCCACCGAATCAGGAATATTTTCTCTATTAATGTAAACTTCATAATCTTGATATTTTCTTGGATATTCAACATCATCCTTTCTCTTTACTTCTACAGAATCAAACAGCTTATATGCAGGACAATCCCCTAATTCTTTACTATGTTTAAATACTATTAATTCTCGAACTGCCATTTTTCCTCTTGCAGCGGAATGATCATTTTCAAACATATTAATAATAGCTTCCCATAAAAGTTCCAGATCATCTTCTGAAAAACCTGTCACCTTTCTTGCAAGATTCGCTGAAATGTATCCTTCTGCACGATATAAACCATATGGCACAATACACTTTCTTCCCATTTCTGTATTCTTCTTCTCTGCATCTTTTTCTGTTGTAATTGCAACTCTTGTAATTGTTACTTCCTGACTGATAATCGGATCAATACTTCGTGCAAATCCAATTTGAACAGGTCCTCGTACCTGTCCACAATTTAGTGTAGCTTTTACAAATGTCGTCATAACTGCTCCAAATGTTCTGATATCATAAAAATTATCACACATATAATCTCTTAATTTAATATCAACATCTGGATCTGTTTTCTTTAATTTTTTCACGGCCTCTTTTATTTTTTTATCGTCCGTTTCCTCAATTCCAATACTCTCATGTGCTTTTCGATCGCTTCGATTTAATGGGATGTCCTCTTTAATATAAATTCCATATCCCTTTGAATCTTCTTTTACCATTTCAACATAATTACGAATCTTGCGTTTTAAACAAACATCTGTAACTAATCCAAGTCCACTTTCCGGATCAATTCTTGGCATATTCCCCGCATCCGGATCTCCATTTGGATTTCCATTTTCCACATCAAATAGTACTACAAATTCATATCTGTTTTTAATTGGTTCTCCCATTTATTTATCCTCCTTTTTTTCATACTTTTTTTGCATCTGATGATAATAACCTAATATAAATTTTCCTTGCTCTTCTAATGGTAATTGCTTTGGAAAACCATCTTTTGTCATTTCAATTTTTCCTATAATTTCTGTCAAACTTATTTCATACCACTTTTTCTTTTCTGGATGTTCTCTTTCTAATTTTTTAGTATGACTATTTTTTAGTTTAATTAAAATAGGGAATACCAATGCAGGCGTAGCACATGCAGAATTAAAATAACGATCCCTAATTGTTGTATTAATTCCCGGATTAGCATCCTGCTGAATAGATTCCAACACCGCAAATAATCTTCCTAATACATATGCCTGATCTTCACTTTCCTGATTTAATGCCATATATTTTTCTCCTTCCTTCCATTTATAATTTTTTATTAACACAGCTTTTATAATCGCTGCTCTTCCACTTGTTACTTTTCCTTGTTCTGAACGAACTCTCAACACTGTACTAGTATATAAACTCATGGGATAACGATCATTTGCCAATATTGCTTTTAGTGTCATTGTTATCATATTAGAAAACTGCTTTTCATTTTTGGCTTTTGAACTTACCGTCTCTAATAACATTGCCTCAATTCCTAAATAAATTCTATCTTTCCATGCAGGTTGTATAACTTCCATTCGCTTATAATGTTTTTGAATATTATTAAGAATTTCTCCAAATGTATTTTGGTAGAAAAATCGGACAGATAATCTTGCCGCATTTGGTGCTAAACCAAGAATATAAAATTTTTGATCTGGATTTATTTGTATATCTTCTGTGTCTATCCATATATTTTTCTCAAGATTTCCAAATACCTTCTTTAACTCATCCTGATTATCTGGTTGTGGATTGATTAACGTAAAAAAAGTTCTTTGATATGTTTCTTGTGCAGATTCTGCCCAATAAACAATCATAGAATCTCCCAATCGAAGTGTATATTCTTTTTGATTCAGAAGATAATTCAATGCTGTTGTATACGCAAACTCCGCATATTTTCCAACTGGAGCATTATAACTCTGTTCTTTTCCATAAGATTCAAATGCTGTAGCGTTAAACGAAACTAATGCTGCACCACTTGATTGTGCTCCTGGAACACCTTTTATTCCTCTATGTATACGTGCAATTTCTGTTTCTTTTCCTGTAACAAGACATTTACCTATTTGTCCTTCTTTTATTCGTTCTTGATAATCTTCCCATGTTTTTTGTATTTCTTCATCATCTTGTGCATAATGATCTCGCATTCCAAAAATAATATTTCCGCCATCATTTAATTCTTCCCAACGCTCCTGCACTTTTGGATTATCTTTTGCTTTTTCTGGATCCCATTTTTCAAAATATTTGCAGATAGCCTTTGCAAGTATACTTTCTGTATCCTTTAAAATCTCTAAATGTTTTTTCCTAGAATCTTCAAAGCGGTCTTTTATATCAGAATTTGTTCCTTCTATATTAATTCCCATTAAATATTTTGCATTATCACATAAAAAATATGCAGGTGGACATTTTCCACTTCTTGAAAACATTTCTGGCACGCACAAAATCTGTGGTTTTAATGCTTCTGTCTTTAATGAGATAATCTGCTTTACCGTTCCATCTTCTTTCAACTCAATCATATAAGATACTCTGGCCAAACACCAACCTAATTTAGGTATTCTTTCATCCATTGGTTTTTTGTCATTTTGTTGAAGAAGATCTTCGTAATAGCGTACTAATGATTGCAATATCACCGAATCACCTCACAATCTCTAAGATCCAAAACTCCTCTCTTCATAACTGCTCTAAAAAACATTGGTTCTATATGATTGCTGTCACTATAATCCATATCATATAACATAAATCCTAAATCTTTTTCTGATACTTCGTCATAAATTGTATGTATTTCATCTTCTTCACATAAACAAAATTGTGCTGGAAATTCTCTACAGCCAAAATATGGCATATGATAGCATTGACCTCTTTTCAAACGTCTCATCATGATATCTTTAAATTTCCCTGGATTATCTGAAGCATTCGCTTTTTCCGTCATTTCAAAATGTGCCTCAATCACATATGATACATCACATAAAACCAAAGATGCTCTTTGTACAATTTCTTCCTTTGTATTTAAATAGAGTTGTTTCTTTCCGCCATTGTATACTTGTAAGGCGTTACTTGCAGATATTTTACTTTTTACTTCGTTACGTTGTACACTGGTAAATCGAATTGGATTTCTTACATAAATCTTATCAATGATCCATCGAAGTCCTGGATGCCAGTAAATCGCTTCTAAAATCCCTCTTGCAGCAGATGGGGTCATAACATCATATGAGCATCGTTCAACCTTCATCTCTGGTCTGCTAAAGAGTGCATAATCTCCCCATACCTGAACTTTGACTCCCTTTGCCATCTTATAATACTTCTCCTTCCTTATAGCATGCTGCTATATAATCTCGTGATTGATAATAAAAATCCGTATTATAATCCGAAATCACTGCATCAATCCATGAATGATATACTTCCCAAATTCCTTTCATTATTTCATTATCTGTATAACAATCCTCAATCAATCGCTCATACACTTCTCCAATGTCCCAGTAATCTGGCACTTTGTATCTGCAACTTCCAACATTATCGTAATTTCCATCTTGTATCCGATATTCTTCAATGAATTCCATTGCTACCTTCTCAATCGGCTCACAATGGAATACATCTGAATAATTATAAATTCTTTGAATTGTATCTTTCCCTAGATCTTCCACTATTTTACATCTGGTTTCTTTCTTTGTCCGTCCTATATATTCAATCAGACTACATGTATAAAATAATGCGTTATTATTTTTCGCTGCCATCTACAACCTCACTTCCTATATACTTCAATGTATCCAATGCAGATATTGTATGAAAGCTAATCTGATGTGTTGGATGATTAAATTTAGCCAACTCCCAAAACGCTGCTCTAGAAATTTTCCCATCAATATAATTCTGAATATAATTGTAAATGGTATCATCTGCCATTGGTCCTTCTACGATATCGTATGTATGTGGTTTCCCACTTCTACACTCTACAATAAAATCTAACCATTCTTCCGACATCTCCTCAAATATAAGATATTTTAATTCATAATTTGGTGTATATTCATAAGAATTTAAATATCCCTTTATCCCATAACGGCTTGCCCAACGCTTTGCCTGATTCGGAAGTTTTGTACAATAAAATCCAAAATAAAAATCTTTATGATATTGTGCTTTTCGAATTTCTGGATATTTTACAATTTCTCTGCTTCCATGGTACAAAATCATATCTTATACTCCTTCCTTCCTATAATTTTATTTACGTATTACTTTATAAGTTGACTATACTACACTTCTTTATATTTATCAAGCCACTTTTTAATATTGTTATATAAAATTCTATTGAAAAAAATTAATATATAAAATACTATTGAAGAATTAATTTATTACTGTATATTGCTATTTTTATTAAAATCCTTTATACTAACTTCGTCTAGGAAACTAGTGGATTGAAATAATAGTATTTTTGATAATGAAAATGTACAGCGGTGTAAAGAGTTTAATCTTTACACCGCTGTATTATAATCTTCTACACAAATATTGCAATTCCATTATCCATCGCATAATCCAATCCATAATCTTCCGAATATTGATCCATTGACACAAGTTCATAAAAATCTTGAATATCCTCTGAAACTAATTGTAACATATCTGCACCATTTAGTTTGCCAAAGAAATCACCATAAATTTGTACGCAATATTGTCCTGCTTTTCGCATTCTCTCTTTTGACGTTCCTTTTGTTTTAATTTCATCTAAAATTTCTTTTGCCTCTGGTTCTTTACAAATAAAAATTGTCTTTGTCTCCTGCTCAATCAACTGAAACTCTTTTGCAACCTTTGCGAAATTATATTTCCCCCGATAGAATTCTTTCATAATACCTTTCTTATCCAAATTTCTACCGTGAAATTTATATAGTCGCTTAAAATAATCCGTAATACATTCTAAATCAGATATATCTTCATAATCCTGTACAACAGATTTTGTAACATCAATCTTTTTCTGTTGGCTAGGTATCACTTTTGAATCTTCAAAATCATATATATACACCTTACTTTCTTCAGTACTTTCGTTTCCATTTCGGTTACAACGGCCTGCTGCCTGAATCAATGAATCAATACCTGCTATTTGTCTATAAACACTCAAAAAATCCAAATCAACACCAGCTTCTACAAGACTTGTGGCTATCAAAATGCATCGATCCTTATTGTCCAATCTTTCTTTTACATTTGCTAACACCTTTTTTCGATGTTTCGGATACATCGTTGTTGATAAATGATATACTCCTTCCGACTTTAATAATTGGTATAATTCTTGAGCTCTTTTTCTTGTATTTACAATGCATAATGCCCTTTGTTCTTTTTTTAATCTTTCTGCCATATTTTCTTTTGAAATATTACCAATATTTTGATATGTCACCCGTCTAAAGAATTCAAATTGTTCTTCCATTCTTGGACATAATTCAACAAAATTTTCTATTTGTCCAAAAAAATTATCTAATGATGGTTGTGTTGCTGTACACAATACTATGCTTGTCTTATAATTTTGTACTAATTCTTGCAGCATTGCTGTACATGGAATAAGATAATCCATCGGAAGCATTTGTGCCTCATCTAGAATAATTACACTATTTGCAATATTATGTATTTTTCTACATTTTGATGATTTATTCGAAAACAGAGATTCAAAAAATTGTACATTCGTAGTCACAACGATTGGTTTATCCCAATTTTCACTTGCAAGCTGCATTGGTCTAAGTTCTTCTGAATCTTCATAATCTACATTGCTGTGATTTTCTAATACATTCTCATTCCCTAAAATTTCTCGAAATACCTCTGCATTTTGCTCTATAACACTGATATATGGAACAACATAAATAATCCGATCCATATGATGTTTCACAGCATGATTTAGTGCAAATGCAAGCGATGCTATTGTTTTACCGCCTCCTGTTGGAACTGTTAACCGAAAAATACCTCTATTTCTTTTTCCTTCTTCTATACAATTTCTTAATATTTCTGTTCTTCTTCCATTTACCGTATCAATATCATTATTTTTCAACCAATCTAAAATGCGATTTTCTAACTTTTTCAATAGAATGTTCATACTTTGACCTGATTGTCGTTCCACCAGCCCATTTTTCATAAAATATTCCGTATCCAAAAAATCTGCATCCACTAGGCAGGAATAAATCATTCTTGTAAATGTACTTAATGAAAAATCTGGATCAGAAAGTGTTTTTATATCGAATGGTTCCGTATAAATCTCTGGTATTTTAATTTCTTCTTGATATGCTTCATAATTATATATTTTCTTTTTATATCTTCCACATAAACTTGAACGTTCAGCAGTGTTCCCATAGTCTGGAAGTCCTGCATGATGTCCTGCGATACAGTAATCTAACACTGGCAAATTTATTTTTTTACAAAGCTGTGCCCCTGCTGTTGCATGATCTACCATATTATTTGTATCTTCATTAATCTTTTTTTGAAACTCTTCTGAATATTTTCCAATATCATGAAGCATTCCGCCACAGTATCCCCAATCTTTACTTCCAAACTTCTCTGCAAATTGTCCTGCTAATATTGCTGTTCCAATTAAATGTTCCTTAATTGTTTGTTCCCTTTCTCTATCTTTATGTGCAATATACTTCATCTTATCATCCTTTTCCTCGTATTATATAGTAGTAGTGTTTAGAGACCCTCTCCAAGGCCTTTATTACTATTAAGTCATAGTCTTTTCTTTACCTTTTCTACAGGTTCGACTATGATATTTAAGATGCTGTGGATTGGTTCATTTTTCCTACCACTTGATGGTTTACGAAAGGCTCCAACCACAGTCTCTTTGTTCATTTGTTAATCAGTTAGATACCGCATGACGGTTTATTTAGAACGAGGTTACAATCACAAGGAGCACCCTGTGGTTCTAAAACAGCATTCATATATTTCAAAGGAGATTTTTTATGATTTACGTAGGAATTGATGTTGCAAAAGATAAGCATGACTGCTTTATCACTAACTTTGATGGAGAAGTGTTATTTAAAGCATTTACCATTGCTAACAACCTGGATGGTTTCAATGATCTTTATCAAAAGATTGTATCCGTTGCGGAAGATATAACCAAAGTAAAAGTAGGACTGGAAGCCACCGGACACTATAGTTACAATCTCTTAGGATATCTCATTGATAAAAGTTTGCCCACCTATGTTATCAATCCGTTACATACTAATCTGTACAGAAAAAGTCTAAGCCTTAGACAGACGAAAACGGAT
>UMFM01000917.1_pt1 | contig 12176 bp, 8 predicted proteins | sample 1965011 | NCBI WGS metagenome assembly UMFM01 (sample SAMEA4836046, study PRJEB28245) | human gut metagenome | biome: gut microbiome; material: fecal sample | place: Denmark | collected 2008 | reverse complement strand
CTGGGTATCCGGATTGGTAATAACCCCGCCGCCGTCAGTCTCTGAACCTGTACCGGCTGTTGTTGTAATAGCCACGATTGGAAGTGATGGCATCGGTGGCCACTGTTTCTTTCCTGTTCCAAACATAACATAATCCCAGAGATCATCACTCTCATTAGTTGCCATAATGCCGATTGCTTTCGAAGCATCCATTACGCTTCCGCCACCTAAAGCAACGATAAAATCACAGCCATTCTCTTTCGCAAATTTTCCGCCCTCTTCAACAACAGGCTTTGTAGGGTTTGAACCCACTTTATCAAAAATAACATATTCCACATTACTTTGCTTCAATTCGTTCTCGAGTCTGTCTAAATATCCGTTTGCACGTGTAGATTTACCATTTGAGATAACAACCAATGCCTTACTTCCATGAACAGCTCCCATTGGTGTATTTATCTGTGTATGAAGTTCATTTAATTTACCTGCTCCAAATAACGCATTTGTTGGTATTGAAAAATTAAAACTCATTATTTCTTCTCTCCCTCCGGAAAAATGATCTTAAAAACAAAGAAAAATATTATCATAGATACTCCACCTGTAATAAATGTAACAAGAATATTGTATATTGCAGGCGGTACATAAACAGCCGCGATAGGCATCCACAGATTATTCAGTCCATTGCATATCAGTGATATGACTACCCATGCCAGAAAATACCAGATTGCCTGATATACCGGATTGCCCTTACTTTTAAATGTGATATTTCTCTGTAAAGGAAAATTGATGCACTGTGCAAGAAAAGATCCTGTTTCATAACTTATAAAATAACCGAGACCACCACCTATCATCACTGCACCCGATGCATCTCTTAGTACATCATATCCCAACAGGCTCCATGTAAATTTTACACCAAGTATATTCATATTTTTTCTTGGCCACATAAATTCTGTTCCGGCAAGTCCTATTCCAAGGATGTGAGGCATAAACGTAAATACCAGATACTGAAATATTGTCACTCCCATGCTAAAAACGAAGAAATAAAATATCTGATATACCCATTTGGATAATTTAGGATGTTTTTCTGTAAATGATTTCCAAAATTCCATTTCATTTTCCTCCGTTTGAATTAAGTTTCTTTATATACTTTTTATTGAGTCTCCTGTTTCTGAAAAATCCTGTAATAACAATTCCGAATCCTTTGAAAAAATGACCGTTTACAACCATCATTACACCGTCTATCATTTCCATACTTACAATTCCGCCTGTCATTTTGGCAATTGCCCTGAATGGAATATTGTATTGGAATAAAAGATTTAGGTCGGTCTTACCCAGCTCTTCATTTTTTTTCAACTTATTTGTAAGTATTTTATAGATAAAACGCGCAAGAGCACTCTTGGCATAATACATCTGGCAGACAGCATCATTTACATCCAGCTCACCGCGCCATTTTCCATCGGGAATCGTTCTGTCAAGTAATTCTTCAAATTCTTTATCAGACACTTTCTGTATATTTCCGGAAAAATAAGATGGCATATGATCTTTTGAATATGGATATTCTGTTGTTGTACCGTCAATATTTATCTGCCCTGTATGCCTTATATCCTGACAATCCGCTCCGACCATCACCTGATATTCTCCGGCTTCGACTTCCCATTTTGAAGTAATGATATTCCAATATCTGAATGTTTTATCATCAAAATCTATATTTATATTTCTGCTTTCACCAGCCTTAAGAAATACCTTTTTGAAGCCTTTTAATTCCTTATCCGGTCTGAAAATCTTTGCATCCTTTTTGCCTATGTAAAGCTGGATTGTTTCTGCGCCGTCAACATCGCCTGTATTTGTCACTGTAATCCTTATGCCATCGTTATTGACGATAAGATCACTGTACTTGAAATTTGTATAAGATAATCCATAGCCAAACGGATACAGCACTCTTATGTTTGCTGTATCATAATATCGGTAGCCGACAAAAATTCCTTCCCTGTATTCAGAGTTTCTCTCCACACTTGGAAAATATCTCAGGGAAGGTGTATCCTCATATCTGACCGGATATGTTTCATTGAGCCTGCCTGACGGATTTATTTTGCCTGTTATTATATCAAGCATAGCTTGGGCTCCGGCCTGTCCGTACAGGTAACCGTGAATGATGCCCTTAAGGCAATGATGCCATGACATTTCTATTGCTGATCCTGCACTTAGCACACCTACTATATTTTTATTTACCTTTACCAGTTTCTCAAGCAAATGTATCTGATTCTGCGGTATTCTCATGTGATTTCTGTCCACACCCTCAGATTCACTAAGTTCATCGAGTCCGAAACAGTAAATAACCACATCAGCCTGCTCTGCCAGATCAATTGCTGCTTTTTCCATGATAGCATCTATTCCGCCTGAACGAAGATAACCTCTTGTGCATCCTACAACATGAAGTGTAGTATTATTGATCAGCATATTCATGTGCTCTACAGAGGTTGCATTCACAACTGACGAACCCGAGCCCTGATATCTCGGAACATAAGCAAAATCACCTATAAGAGCCACCCTTGTATCCGGTTTAAGCGGCAGTATATTGTCACTGTTTTTCAATAATACCGCACTCTCGGCAGCGGCTCTGTAAGCCAGATCATTATGCTTTTTAAATCCTTTATCATCTATTTTTTCTCGTTCCTGTGAAAGCTCAAAAACTGCCTCAAGCATGCGGTCAACGCTGTTATCAATAGTGCTTTCCTTAATTCTGCCTTCTTTTACAGCTTTTATAAGCTGCCTTGCCGAATCAAGTCCGGGATTTGGCATTTCCAGATCAGATCCTGCCTGTACACCTTTAACATGATCATTTGATCCGCCCCAGTCAGTTATCACTATGCCGTCAAATCCCCATTCATCACGCAATATATCAGTAAGAAGATGTGCATTTTCGTTGGCATATGTTCCGTTTACCTGATTGTAACTTGTCATTATCGCCTTCGCATGACCTTCCTTAACAGCTATTTCAAAGCCTGTCAGATAAATTTCCCTGAGCGTCCTCTCATCGACAACTGCATTCATAGCCATTCTTCTTAGTTCCTGGCTGTTTACCGCAAAATGTTTCGGACATGCATATACACCCTGGCTCTGTATGCCTCTTATATATCCGGCTGCCATTTTTCCTGCAAGATATGGGTCTTCTGAAAAATACTCAAAATTTCTGCCACAAAGCGGATTTCTCTTGATATTAAGTCCGGGGCCAAGGACGATATCAACACCCTGTGTATTGGCTTCCTGTCCAAGCGCCTGCCCTATCTTATCTCCAAGCTCCGGATCCCAGCTGTTTGCAACCGTTGCAGCTGTTGGGAAGCATGTGGCAGGAAGGGAGGGATTGAGACCAAGATGGTCTCCTGTCCCTGCCTGCTTACGAATGCCATGAGGTCCATCAGAACAGTAAATTGAAGGTATTCCAAGCCTGTCTAGATTCCATGTCTGCCATTCGCCTTTGCCGCTTAATAATGCTGCTTTTTCTTCTAAAGTCATTTTATCTATGATTTCTTTATGTTTCATCTTACTCACCATCGGTTACGATAATCTGATCATTATTTCTTTTCTTACGGTATCTGATGATCAAAGCTGCTTCTGCTGCAATTAAGAGTACAGCCAGAATCGCATCTGCTGCATAGATCATTTTAAGCCATCCCGGAGTCTCACCCGGCACATTATTTTCATACGCAGAACTGTTTACTGTTGTATACAGAATGTTTTTAACAGCTTTTCTCATGGCGATAACTGATGTAGCACTAAGATCTGTCATGATAGCATCATTTCCTGCTGTTCCGAGCATCATGTCGGTTCCTCCTCTTACAGCTCTGTCTGCATCCATATATCCATAGTTGCCAAAGTAATCTGATATAACCATTCCTTTGTATCCCCATTCACCTCTCAGCACATCATTAAGCAGCTGTGTACAGCTTCCTGCCCACTCTGTACCAAGGAAATTGTATGAAGACATGACAGCTATCTTTCCATCCGGATATGCTTTTATGGTATCCTCAAATGGTTTGAAATATATTTCACGCATTGCCTGCTCATTGCTCCAGGTCGTAAGGAATGCATTTCTGTTTATCTCCTGCTCATTTAAAACAAAATGTTTGATAAACGGATACATTCCGGCATTTACTATTCCTTCAACCTCTGCTTTTGCCATTTCCGCACTTAATTTACTGTCCTCTGAATAATATTCAAAGTCACGTCCACCGAATGCACTTCTGTGAATATTCATAGATGGTGCATACCAGCCGGTTACATGATAATCCGCAAATTCCTGTCCCATGGCCTCAGAAAATGCTACTGCAAGCTCTGTATTCCATGTCTGTGCCAATATTATCTCTGAACAGAAACCTGTTCCGAATATTCCAAGAGTACTAGAGTTTACTCCTGCCGGTCCGTCTGTATCAAGAATACGTATCTTGTCAATAGATCTTACTGCAATATTCTGATGTCCGCCAAAGGCTATAAGGTCAACCATCTCGTCTACCGTCATCTCATCAAGCAGATCTTCCCAGCGGTCATCATCGTAAGAAGCTCCCCTCAGGTCAAATAACTCTAGACCATTGTCAGCTCCTGTTGTAGGCATCTTATCGTCATCATTATCATAATCGGTCGGATCATATGTACCGTTTCCATAAATGGTTCCGTCTAACTCAAAATTTGTCGGAGCTGCTGTCGCTGTATCATAATTTGCAAATCCGTCTTTTCTTGAAAGATATGTAATATCACCTTCCACAAAATCAAATTTGTTGTCAGCAACTTCCACATCTCCGTTGTGCTTATTATTCTCATCATATACGATATCTTCTGCCACATTGTAAGTCTTTGAATCCACAACATTATGGCTGTCTGTTCTTAAACTGATATCATAATCCCCATGCTCTAATACATAGTGTCCTGCTCCGTATGTGTCATATGAAGCCATATCCTCATCACTGAATGTCAGTGTCACTGTCTCTGACTCCCCCGGCTCAAGAAGATCTGTCTTGTCAAATGCAAGCAGATTAACACTTGATTTTTCTATTCCGCCATTATAATACGGTGGGTCATAATAAAGCTCTACTACATCTTTTCCTGCTGTGTCACCTGTATTTGTAACAGTCACATCTACACTGATTCCATCGTCTGAAGCCCGGAGCTCGCCCATTGTTTCATCAAAAGTCGTATAACTGAGACCATATCCAAACGGATACATAACCGTATCATCATAATTGATAAGTCCTTCATCCGCTGCTGTCTCGTAAAATCTATATCCTACATAGATACCTTCAACATAGTCTACAAATGATACGATTCCGTCAGCTCTCTCCCACGCTTTCTTAGCTGCGTCGGAAACTTTATCTGTGTTTGTATAAGCAAAGTGACCTATGTTATTGATATAAGGAGCCTTGTTTATATCCTTAAGCCATGTATCTGTTGTTTTTCCTGACGGGTTGACCTCTCCCGATATGATATTTCCGAGTGCATTAAAACCTGTTGCACCTGCTCCGGCACATAAAAGTACACTCTTGATCTGCTCATAATCGTTTGTCCAGCCAAGCTCCATCGCATTTGCACCATTGTATACAACGATTACATCATCAAAATTACTGCATACGAGGTCTACAAGATCCTGCTCTGTTTTACTGAGTTCCAGATATGACTGTCCGTCTTCAAAATCATCATAATCTTTTGAATTATTTGTATAAGTTCCTTTTGTGTACTTAGTTCCTATATCCATGGTAGAACAATCCATTATAGGTCCCATATCTATTGGAAGATCAGTTCCTTCACCTCCGGTTCTCGAGAGAACGATCATCGCTACATCAGAGAAGTCTTTTGCATCATTTATGATCTTATCGGAATAATCAGCTGCCGGAACCTCAGGAAGTGTCCAGTCCTGACCATCATTGATGCTGATCACCGGTCTGTCCTGTCTGTACTCAGTGTACATATCAGACAGCTCACTGTTTGTCTCAAAACCTGCATTTTCAAGTCCTTTAAGTATTCCTACCGCTGTAGTAGCATCGACTGTTCCGGATCCTGTTCCTCCATATACCGGATTAGTTGATGACCAGCCGAATACATTGATCTTCTGTGGTACGATCGGTAGGAATGAATTATCATTTTTTGTCATTACCACACCCTCATTAGTCACATCTTCAATCACTTTTTTTGAATTGTCGATATGACCCTGATCAAGAGTTCCTTTGTCCGATAACACGACATTCAACGTGTTGTACAAAGTTTCTGCAGCAGCCACATTTAATGTAACTACTGTTATGAGTAAGAAAGCAAAGAATGACTGAAATCGTATCATTCTCTTTATCAGTTTTTCCTTCTTTCTTACAATGATCATAACCGCGATCATAGCTATAAACGCGATTGCAATGATGATCAGATGTGTTCTGACCATGTTAATAACACTTATGACATCTTCCCATGCCACTTCAACGTTACCCATACGTAATCCTCCTTTTTTCATGTATGTTTCGTTGAAATGACTATATCAAAAAAGGAACCTCAAAAGTGCACTCTGGTTTTCTTGGTCCCTTTTCTGGTAAAACTGGTATTTTATTGTTCCGGAAAAAATATAATGTCCGTTATAAATTTCATTTTATCTGTTCTCATAAGCATGGTTCCATGGTAATGATCCACGATGTAGCGTATGCTCTTTACTCCGAATCCATGATAGTTTTTGTCTTCTTTAGTTGTAACCGGCAATCCATCATCAAATGTGATTTGCTCATTGCAGTAATTCTCAATATGAATATGTGCTCCCTTATTTTTCTCTTTAACACTGATACTGATAATACGCTTCTCATCATCCTCCTCTTTTATAACACTTTCTATGGCATTATCCATCAAATTGCCAAACAAAGCATAAACGTCCGTAGTTTTCATAAAGTTTAGCATACTTCCATCAACCATAGTACTGAGCTTTATTCTATATTCTGTACACAGAATGCTCTTTTCCGTAAGAACAAGATCTAACGCTTCATTGCCTGTCTGAAAAATATTATCATAAATGGCAAGTGCATTTCGCACATCATCAACATATTTCTTCTGCTCGTCAGCATCCTCTATTCTCGTTATCTTTGAAATCCTGTATTTAAGGTCATGGCATTTTATATTGATGATATCAATAGTTTCTTTCGAAAGCTTCTGCTTTTCTCCCATATTATTTATCATCTGCTCCATCATCTCTTTCTCACGGATGATCTGGTTCTGCCTTGACATATTAAATGCCATAAATACTGCCAGTATGCAGCATACAATCGCATACATTTTGCAAAAAACATTCTGAAGCCGGCTGCTGTCACCGCTAAACATTGTACTGTCCACCAGCACACTATTTACAACAACTATAAACAGGATCACAAGTGCAAGTGTTATCATGCGTATATCCTTCTGCTTGTGCTCTGATTTTCCTTCATAATGCCTGACAATAAAAAAATACGCTGCTGCCGATATAACAATATATGGTAAAATACGTATCACAATAAAATCAATGTATACATTTAATTTCATGTCTATTATCTGCTGTATTATTGTAATAAACGCATAAGCAATATGCTGCGTTGCATATCCGCATATTCCCGCAAACAATATTTCCTCAACTTTATCTTTAAAACATATTGCCATAGAAAGCAGGCTGCACGCAAATATACCAATATAGTAAACAATGGATATAACAGGATTTTCCCACGGAACAGCCGATAAAAGTTCAAATATCAGTAGTGAAACCGAAAAATACATACATATTGCCGCCACTGCTTTTATTATGAAATGCTTTCTTCGTTCAAATGCAAACGTGTAAATACTTTCTGTTATAAGAAGCTGGATACAGAAACGTATACAAGATATAATCTGCATATTTGTCATTAGAAATCACCTCCCAGATATCTCATAAAATCATCCTTAAATTTCTTCTTTCGCTGTCTGCTTATAGGCAGACACACATCCTCAATCCATACACTGTCTTTGCACATTTTTGAAACATATTTCAGATTTACAAGACAACCATTTATGCATTTTGAAAAACCTTCCCCCTGCAATTTGTTTTCTATATCGATCATAGTCCCTCTCGCCTGAAACTCACCCTGCTTTGTGTGAAATACAAGATAATTTTTGTTTTTCTCTATATACAATATCTGAGAGACTTTTATTTTCATTACAGAATCATTGTCATGTACGATTATTGTTTTATCCTTATTAAGTTCCAAAGAACGCATTGCCTTTTCCAGCTTGTCCTTAAATACATAATAGCTTATCGGTTTAACAATAAAATCAATCGCATCAACCTCATAGCCATGTATGGCATATTGAGCCATATTAGTCACAAAAACAATAGCTATTCCGGAGTCGAGTTTTCGAAGCTTTCTGGCTGCTGTCATTCCATCCATATGAGGCATCTCAATGTCTAAGAAAACTATATCGAGATTTCCACGATACTCTTCTATAAAATTCAGACCATCTGTATACTGTACAATCTCAAAATTTGTATTTGTTTCATTCTTGTACGTATTGATAAATTCGCATATCATCTTCTGATGTTCCAAGTCATCATCAATTAACCCTACACGTATCATAAAACCTGCTCCTTCATATATAATATATAAGCCGCAGCAATCAAGCTGCGGCCTGAAAAGATTAACATTAATGTATAAAATTGGTAAATACAAAAGCCGGTGCCTGTGGCATTTCTATTCCCATCTTTGATGCAACATTTTTGCAGTTGATAAAATATGCCATATTGTTGCCAAGCACCTGCATAACCTGCATTCCCTCAAGATCCTGCTTTACTTCGTCAGGATTTGTTCCATGTACCATATTCCAATATGTTGTCCTCCTTGTTTTCTTTTCATCTTACAGGCATATTATAAATCCCATATACCTATAGGAGAAGTTTCTCTTAGTTTTGAGTCATTAACCTATCGGTTATCACTGTTTCTGCTTATCAAACAGCCAACTCATTATAGCCTTATCCTGAAAAAATTATTTTTCTTTTGTCCATATATCCACCTTCCTTTTCGTCTTATCTCGTCTTGTACTTTTTCATAAGCAAACCGGCATAATATCCGATGAATGCTATAAGTATCATTACAGCCAGATAATCTGCCATAAAAAACAGTACGCTTTCCGTGTAATCATAAAATACAAAATGCATTTTCATCAACAGATAATCACCTATCTGTCTTTTTATGAACGCATACACACCATATACCGCCAATATAACCGCAATCGCCCTCGCAATCCATTTTCTTACCGCTGACGGCTGTTTGAAAATCCTGCCTACCATTATAACCGCCATATTCCAATGCATTCCCAGGTGAAGCGACATAATTATAAGTCCCCAATATGCACAAAACATATGTACCTGTCTTGCCATCATATATGAGCCTTCAATTCTTACCATGCCAAATATATGATCAGACAGCAGTATTCCGCTTATCATAGAGCCTATCATAAGTATAAACATGATCATCGCCAGTGCTGTCTGCACACCCCTGAAAAGAGTGTATTTTCCTTTTGCGACTGTTGCCAGCCATTTGCGGTTTAAAATATGATGCGCTATAAAAAGCACAAACATCGCCATGCCTATCCATTCATGTAGGGTCTCTCCAAGCAGACTGTATGGCATGAGAAGAAGCAGGCATGCTGTCATGCCTATATCTATCATAATCTTTACTGTCAGTTTTTTGTTTTTCATCATATACCTCTTATCCTATGATATCTATTTTGTGTTTTCCTGCCAGAATGATACTGCACGGTCTATCCAGCCCTCTGCCACGGTTTTCTGTCCCAGTCCGAAGCCATGTGAGAGTCCTTTAAACACCTCTAATTCGGCATTTGTCCCATTCTTCTTTATCTGTGAAATGTATCTTTCCATACTCCTGTAAGATGCAATTCCATCACTCATTCCCACACACGCATATGTAGGCGGTTCATTTCCTGTCACTACTGAAAGCCCTGTATACTGCATAATTACCGCAGCCGGTGCCGGATAACTATCCTCCCCAAAATATGCAGTTCCGTATGATCCAAGCCATGCTGCCATTCTCGCCCCGGCAGATCCTCCCCAGAGAGAATAGTCAGTCATATCTATCTGCAATTCGTCCGCATTCTCATACAGATATGCTATCGCTCTTGCCAGATCTTCACAGGCAGTCTGCGCACCCGGTCTGTAGATCAGGGCAAACGCATTATATCCTTTTTTTGAAATCTCCAATGCTTGTGGAAAGCTGTCATGTATACCTGCAACATACACAAATCCACCACCCGCATTTATTATAGCTGTTTTTTCTCCTGCATTTCCCCTGAAAAAGAACAGACCTGTATTCCTTTTTTCAGGATCCGCCTGCATCTCATCTTCACTGTATATATTATAAAAAATCCTGTTACCACTCTCACTCTGATTTTTCATATAATTTACAATCTCAACTGTTTTATCTGTATTTACCTCACTGTACCACGGCAGTATGGAACTTACCTCTGAAAGCTTTAAGTCATCATCTATTTTAAAATCAGTTGGAAAAATAAGTCTGCCGTAATCCTCAAATACCGGATCATTTATCACATCACTTATCCTGCTTTTCGCTGTATATCCGCCCTTTATATCGTACAATGAATCATTGTTCCAAGTCATATCATTGCTCCCTTCGCTTTGAGTATTTTGAGTATTTTCGGCATCAGTCTGCTTTTCCCGATTGGTTCTCCCACATGCACTAAAAGTAGTGATCACCAAAGCACATGCGATTATCATAATCTTTATACGCATAACATACCCTCCGTATTTCTTTCGGATAAAGTATATAGAAAACGAGACTCCCTAAGAAGTCTCGTTTTGTTATGCTGTATAAACCATAAGGTTATGCCTTTATTTTGTTTATGGCTTTTATTAGACGTCTGACCTTTTCAGATGGCTCCTTTGAGTGTAGTATGCCAAACGGCATGGTATAATCCCACTCAACCGGAATAATCCTTATAAGCGGGTGAACACTCTCCCAGCTTTTGAATGCAAGGAGCACTTCATTATTGTTCTCACACCGGTTAAATGCTTCTATATTGTATAAATCAAAATCTACTATGTTTATATCCGGATTCTTAACAGCAATAAAATCCCTTAATTTATCGCCATAATAGCTCCAACCTCGCTTCATAAGCATAAGATTTTCACCCTTTAGATCATCTAGTGTAATCTTTTCCTTCTTTGCCAGCCTGTGATGTATCGACACTGCCACGCAAAACGGCTCTCTTGATATCTCTGTTGCATCGCACCCTCTGAGTTTAAGCATGGTTTCATCAAATATACCTGCAACCACATCAATATTCTGCCCCAGATTTGCCAGTATTTCTCTTGCATTCTCGATCGTATTTTCAAATGTAATAAGCTGGAATTTCATATCCGGATATATTTTTTGTATCTTTGGCCAAAGCTCGACAAAGACAGCCGGAGGAGTCATCGGAGAGACTCCTACACGTATCACATTGTCTGAAACATCCATTGCTTCCTTTGCACGTCTTATCGAATCTTTGCAGTAACCTACTATATATTTTGCATCATTATATATAGACTGTCCGGCATCTGTCACAACCAGACCTCTGTGTGTTCTTGAAAAAAGTTTCAGATCAAGACTTGCTTCCAGCGAATTTATCTGTTTTATAACTGCCGTTGGTGAAATGTAAAGCTTTTCTGCTGCCTTACTGAAACTTCCCGACTCCACCACACATATAAATGTATCAAGCTGTGGATTGTACATCATTTCTGGGTCACTCCTTTTTATTTCATTTATCTACTAATATTGCGTTAAAAACTCTCCTGTGATAATATCATATTACCACACTGTAGTTACTACCTGGCAAGTAATTTGGCATTGTATTTTATAAAATATTTGTAAAATTTATTTCATTAAATGTAGGAGCTGCATGATGTATAATAAATTATCTTCGTTTCAAAATCTCTATTATTATATCATAATTTTCCGGTTTATGCGGAAATGTACAGTCTGTACATACCTTAAGCGGCTTACCGTTCTTTTCGATATAACGCTTATTTCCCGGACAGTTTTTCATTTCATACAAAGGACAATAACAGAACAGACAGTTGAAGTCATCAAGTCCCTTGTGACACGGAAAATATTTGCACTCTGTGTTTTTAAAGTATTTATAAGAGTTTTCCATTTTTATTCCTTCTA
>UMFM01047787.1_pt1 | contig 12360 bp, 8 predicted proteins | sample 1965011 | NCBI WGS metagenome assembly UMFM01 (sample SAMEA4836046, study PRJEB28245) | human gut metagenome | biome: gut microbiome; material: fecal sample | place: Denmark | collected 2008 | reverse complement strand
AGCGAAGGAGGCTTTCTGATTACCTTTTGCTTCATAAGGTATTTATTGCGAACCGGTTTTATAAAAGGAATTCTGCCGGTAAGAATAGGGTTTGGGTGAGCCCTTTTATTCAAAAGAAAGGAAGTGAACCATTTTTAAGAGAGCGAAGCGACACTATAAAAGCGTCTGAAAGGCCATACCTGGACGAAAGGAGCGGTAAGGTATGACGGAGGATAGAGGAAGTATTGAATACTAAATTTTAACTCAAATTTTTATGGACACTGGGGAATGCGATAAAACCTATATGTTTGCAAAAGAAGATAAATTTGGGATAAAATAAAGAAAAAAGGATACGGCCAGATAGTATCGCAATATCTTTTTATTTTTTACAGTTATCTGCCGTATAGGCAGCTTAGAAAATTTCCATCGGGCTAATTGTCATTTTCCACTTGTTATCTGCCGTATAGGCAGCTTAGAAAGAAAGCAGACTTAAGTAACACTGAGCAGTCAAGTTATCTGCCGTATAGGCAGCTTAGAAATACTAAGCCTTCAACAAAGCCAATGAAGAACTCGTTATCTGCCGTATAGGCAGCTTAGAAATGTTCAGGGATTTAGCCAACAACATCCTTAATGTTATCTGCCGTATAGGCAGCTTAGAAAATCTGAATATAAAGTTTTCCTATCTAAAAAGGGTTATCTGCCGTATAGGCAGCTTAGAAATGATTCATACTTTTTCTCCAATTCTCAAAACTGTTATCTGCCGTATAGGCAGCTTAGAAAACCATCATATCACCTTCCGCTCAAGTTTCAGAGTTATCTGCCGTATAGGCAGCTTAGAAAAACAGAGGGGATGGCAGCAAGTGACCATCTCCGTTATCTGCCGTATAGGCAGCTTAGAAATCACCTTTATACTACCCGGAAGCATGCTGAATGTTATCTGCCGTATAGGCAGCTTAGAAAATATAGCAATACGGAACTGTTTAACGTCATGGGTTATCTGCCGTATAGGCAGCTTAGAAATGTTATCAGTACGGCAAAAGGGACTCTTATAGGTTATCTGCCGTATAGGCAGCTTAGAAAATAAAAGTCATGCGCTCTGTAATCCGGGTGAAGTTATCTGCCGTATAGGCAGCTTAGAAATGTTATCAGTACGGCAAAAGGGACTCTTATAGGTTATCTGCCGTATAGGCAGCTTAGAAAATAAAAGTCATGCGCTCTGTAATCCGGGTGAAGTTATCTGCCGTATAGGCAGCTTAGAAAATAAAAGTCATGCGCTCTGTAATCCGGGTGAAGTTATCTGCCGTATAGGCAGCTTAGAAAAGTCAAGTTTGAACGTGTATTGCGTTCTCTCGGTTATCTGCCGTATAGGCAGCTTAGAAAATTTCTTTTTGATACAGAGGATCTTTTTTCAGGTTATCTGCCGTATAGGCAGCTTAGAAATACCGCTGGGAATGGTCACCACATCGGGAATAGTTATCTGCCGTATAGGCAGCTTAGAAATTCTCCCGCCTGTGCTTTTGTTAATTCCTGGCTGTTATCTGCCGTATAGGTAGCTTAGAAAGGTATTCCGACTCTCCTACCAGTTCATTATCTGTTATCGCCGTATAGGCAGCTTAGAAAATTTTATCGCTGAGTTTAATCTGTATCATCAAGTTAACTGCCGTATAGGCAGCTTAGAAATGTGATAGCGAAGATTGCGTGACAAAATATGTGTTATCTGCCGTATAGGCAGGTTATATATTTCATAGTTCTTTTTTTATGGCTGACGTCTGATGGGGGTCGGCTTTTTGTGTTGCGCGGCTGATGTTGCAGGGCGTATGTGGCGAAGTGGGGGGGCTTTTTTGTCAGGGGCCGTTTTTCCTGTGCTATAATTTAGGCATACTTATGTAAAAGAGGTTTATCATATGGATATATATGGACAGTACAAGGATTCTTTAGAGGCGGTCATGCGGATGATGGCGGCTTCCATAGAGTGGTATGCGAAGGCACATAAGGATGATTCGGGGGAGTTGATTTATGAGCATCTGCGTTACCGGCTGAAATCGGAGAAGAGCATGCAGGCGAAGCTGGAGGCGCGGGGATTGCCGCTTACCCCTTATTCGGCGCTCTGCGAGGTGCGGGATGCCATCGGGTTCCGTGTTGTTTGCCGCTTTATCGACGATATTTACAAAAATATTTCACGAATTAAAAACTTGCCGGGAATCACCGTGGTGAAAGAAAAGGATTATATACTGGATGTGAAATCAAATGGGTACCGCAGCTACCATATGATCCTGTCGGTTGAGGCGCCGTATGAGGACGTTCGCGGAGATAATCCGGGTCATTTTTTTGTGGAAATACAGCTCCGCACCATCGCTATGGATTCGTGGGCGAGTCTGGAGCATGAAATGAAATATAAGCACCATATCAGGAATGCGCCGCTCATTGAGCAGGAGCTGAAACGCTGTGCCGATGAACTGGCATCCTGCGATATTTCCATGCAGACGATTCGTAAACTTATCCGTGAAGAAGGTGGAACAGAATGAAAATATTGATAGCAGAAGACGAAAAGGCTATGTCAGATGCCCTTGCGGCGGTGCTGAAACATTTCGGCTACGAGGTGGACGCCGTCTATGACGGGCTCGCCGCTACGGAAAAGGCGAGGGAGAACTCCTACAGTTGTATGATTTTCGATATCATGATGCCGAAAATAGACGGTATTGAAGCGCTGAAACGCATCCGTGACAGCGGTGATATGACGCCGGTCATCATGCTGACCGCCAAATCGGAGGTAGAAGACCGCATCATGGGCCTTGACGCAGGCGCGGACGACTACCTCGCTAAACCGTTCGCCATGGGAGAACTGCTCGCCCGCATCCGTTCCATGACAAGGCGCATGGGTGAATTCACGCCGACTAAACTGAAAAAAGGCGATGTTGAGCTGGATGTGGCGGAGCAAGAACTTTCCTGCACCAGTTCCGTCCGCCTGTCGAGCAAGGAAACGAAGCTCCTTTCTTACCTTATGATGAACGAAGGGAAAACTATTTCTACCGACGAGCTTTTCCGCTATGTCTGGAGTGATGAAGCGGACATGGATATCGGCATCGTCTGGATGTATATTTCCTACCTCAGAGAAAAAATCGAGGCCGTTCATGGAAATATACGGATAGCAGGAGAGAAAAACAGCGACTTCCGCCTCCAGATCGTCTCCCGCTGATTGACATACAGAAACAGAAGGTACTCCTATGGATATGATACGCAGGCTCCACCGCAAATTTATATGGATGGCCACCGCCTCCGTCGTGGCTATCATCGTCCTTGCCGTCGGACTGATCAATGGCTCCCTTTACGTCAGGGTACACCATGAAATATCGTCCATCACCGACATCATTTCTCAGAACGGCGGCACTATCCCATCCGACCTCGCACCGCAGGAGAAAGGACTCTTCGAATTCGGGAACTGGGCGGAAGAAACACCTGAATTCTCCTATCAGGCGAGATATTTCTCCATTCTCTTTGACGCGAACAAAAAGGAAGCGAAGGTCATTAACGTCAACCACATCGCCGCATTCAACGCCAAAGAAGCCTTCAACCTCGCCGTACGGGTTCTCCAGACAGGGAAATCGGAAGATTTCTTCCTTAAAGACAGGGCCTATTACAACTATAAAATCACACAGACCGCCAGCGGTGACACCCTCGTCGTCTTTTTCGACTGTACCCGGGACATCCTCGCCCTCTCTTCCATATTCAGCTACTCCGTGGCGCTCGGTCTCTTCTGCATCATCCTCTTCTTCCTCATCATCACCTTCCTTTCCAGCAAGGCCATCAAGCCCTTCGTGAGAAATATGGAAAACCAGAAACGGTTCATCACAAACGCCAGCCACGAGCTGAAAACACCGGTGGCGATCATTTCGGCGAATACGGAAGCGCTCGAACTCGTCAGCGGAAAGAGCGAATGGACAGGGAATATTATCAAACAGACGAAACGCCTGACGAACCTTATCAACGACCTTGTTGCCCTCGCCCGGGTCGGGGAAATAGAAAAAGAAAACCTGAAACTGGAAGATGTGGATATTTCCCAAGTCACGGAAACCATCGCAGGTGACTTCCGACAGGTGGCGGCTGAACGGGGGAAGACGCTCGAAACCCATATACCGCCCTGCGTCCACGTCCAGTCAGAAGAAAAACTCTTCGGACAGATCCTCGGCATCCTTCTGGATAACGCCGTGAAATACTGCGACGAAAAAGGACGCGTGCAAGTGGAAGTCACGACAGAGAAAAAAGAAAAAGGTTTTGCGATAATAATTTCTAACGACTTTGCAGAAGGAAAAGATATAGACTACACGAAATTCTTCGAACGCTTCTACCGCCACGACATCTCCCACAGCAGCCAGATCAAAGGCTACGGCGTAGGCCTCTCCATGGCTGCCGACATCGTGCAGATCCTTGACGGAACCATAGACGTATCATGGAAAGAAGGGCGCATTTCCTTCCGCCTTGACTTCTGAAACAGAAAACGGCACTGAAAGAAAAACAGTGCCGTTTTTGAGTAAAGGATTGTGGAGTGTTTTTGGAAATGCAATGAAAATGAGGCGCAGCTTGATAATGACAGACTCAACGATCTTAATAGAAAATGGCAGATCGGATAAGTTATGAGTGGATTTGCCCCGATAACCCGATAATGGGTATTCAGGGCTTTGGAATCTAAATAGAGAAATCCTAAAGATTAACTATAAAATTTACACAGATGCTGTCAACGGATATCTTTGGCCTGATTTAACAAGTGAACAATTGTCCTGCAAATATGTAAGTGAAGCGGATGTGCTAAATGTTGTGTTGTTTAATAAACGTGCAAAATAGTGGCGTGAGGAAAATCCGGATCTGAAAGAAAAATGAGGGCTTGTGCAAATCTAAATGAGCTATTGGTCTTTGCGAATATGGAAAGCTATAATGCAGTTTTAATTGGTAAAAAGATTGATTGGAAAGAGCGAATGGTCGTGCTTAGAAAATTGACAAGAACCTAATTATTTTCTTTGGAGAATTTGAATACTGAAGGAATGAAAAAGTTGAAGGTTTTGGATAATGAAAAGTAAGGATGATCAAAATATTCATGAAGCTGAGCTATAGAAAAATCAGTACGGCAAATGTATCCATACTAAGAACATTTTGTGGTTGCTGTTTATTTTTATCATGGTGTACAATGTAGACAACCGCTGAATAAGCAGCTTAGAAAACTTAATGAATGATTATAATTATCTGCCGCATAGGCAGTTTGAATTTCATAAAAGATTATTTCCGTGTCAAATAGATTCCACTTAATAAATGATTATATTTGACATGGTTTTACTTAAGGGGTAAAATGAGAAAAGCAATAACAAAGAAATTAGTAGATTGCTGTCGATCAGAAATGGATGGTGTTAAATTATCTTTATTACTGTAAGGTATTGATGAATATTGCAAAAGAGAACGTATCTGTATTGCAGTAAAAATTCTGCAGGAAAGAATGTGGTGAGGGCTATGATAGAGGATATTGTCAAGTCGGACTTAAAAACGATTCTTCATTCTAAACGGGCGAATCTGTATTATCTTGAAAAGTGCAGGATCATGCAGAAGGATGGACGTATTGTTTATTTGACGGAGACGAAAAAAGAGAACTTGTTTTGGAATATTCCGATTGCCAACACAACAGTAATTCTTTTGGGTAGCGGTACTTCTGTGACACAGGCGGCAATGCGGCTGCTCAGCGGCGCCGGTGTACTTGTTGGTTTCTGCGGTGGTGGGGCTACACCGTTATTTGCCGGTACGGAGGTGGAGTGGCTGAATCCGCAAAGTGAGTACAGGCCGACAGAATATGTGCAGGGGTGGCTGTCTTTTTGGTTTGATGAAAAGAAACGTCTTGCTGTGGCAAAGGAGTTCCAGAAAAAGCGTATCCGTTTTCTGCAGACAGTTTGGGATAAAGACAATGAATTGGCCGATGAAGGTTTTTTTACCGATGATGCTTTGACAGAAGAAGCGATTTCCGTTTTTAAGAGCCGCATGGAAATAGCGGGGGATGTGACCCATGTATTGGCGGCGGAGGCGGAATTCACAAAAAAGCTCTACAGGTACGCGGCACAGAATACGGAAACAGTCGATTTCACGAGGGAGCGTAATTCTGACCAGCCTGCAAACAGGCTGCTTGACCATGGGAATTATCTGGCGTACGGACTGGCGGCAACGACTCTCTGGGTACTTGGTATTCCTCACGGCTTCGCGGTGATGCATGGTAAGACAAGACGAGGCGCTCTTGTTTTTGATGTAGCGGATTTGATCAAGGATGCCATCGTCCTGCCATGGAGCTTTATCTGTGCCATGAGAGGGCAGAGAGACAGAGAGTTCAGGCAGATCTGCTTACAGAAGTTTACCGAACATAAGGCGCTGGATTTTATGTTTGATGAAGTGAAACGGTGCAGCAGACTATATGCGGGCGGTGAACGGTCATGATGGTCATATTTACGAGCAGGAGCGAGAAGAAGGCTATTTATACGGTGCGGAGGATTCTGGATAGTTTTGCAGACAGAATTGGGAATGATACGTGGAAAACGGTCATTACGCAAGAGGGATTGCTGACGGTGCAGGCGCTTTTGCGACGGACTGCTACCAAAAGTACAGCAGTGGCGTGTCATTGGATCCGGTCACGGAGCCATAGCGAGCTGGTCTGGATTGTAGGGAAGCGGGACATGTTTAATGAAGAAGGCATCGTGCCTGTCCACTCCACACAAAAGGAAATCCTTCACCATGAGTGGGAAAACGATTGGCAGTATCTGCCGTTGATAAAAGCGCTGGCAGCGGTGGCGGCACTCTTCCATGACTGGGGAAAGGCATCAGCGTTATTTCAGAAGAAACTGGATGAAAAGACATTGAAAATGGATCCCTTCCGTCATGAATGGGTATCTTGCAAGCTTCTTGAAGCGCTTATTTTTGCCGCAGGTGCGGAGAAAGATGACAGAAAATGGCTGAAAGTATTGGCCGAAAGAACGATAAAGACAGAGGATATAGAAAAGAATCTGCAAATTGACGAGAAAGGAAACGGGCAGGCAGATATGAAAAAGCTGGATGCAGCACATTTGCCGCCGATTGCAAAATTTCTGATGTGGTTGATCCTGTCTCATCACAGGCTGCCGTCTATGGATAAGGATGGCTGGGTGAATGTGGAGAAAAAAAGTTTCCACAGTATATTCTCCAGTCTGAATGCGTCCTGGGGATATGAGAGTGAAGCGGAGGAGACTATTATGTGCCGCAGGAGCTGCTTTGTATTTCCGGAGGGACTCCTTGTGGAGAATGCGGCAGCTTGGCGGAAGGCCATAAAAAAATGGTGCGGCCGGTTATTAAATGATTACGACAGACTGATGGATATTATGGGAGGGGAGACATACAAATCATCATTCAGGGCTATCGCCCACTATACGAGATTGTCTCTTATGCTGGCGGATCATTATGTTTCTTCCCTGCCTGAGGAAACATATAAGGGCCGATGGGCAAAAAATGATTTGTGGGCGAATACGGACGGTAAGTCCGGAAAGAAAAAGCAGTTTCTGGAGGAACATTTGGTCAGGGTCTGTGAACAGGCAACCCATATTGCCCACAGACTTCCTTATTTCAGTGATCAGATGGAGAGCGTCTATGATGTAAAGGCGTTGGCAAAGAAAAGTCCGGCAGTTTTCAGATGGCAGGATACAGTTGTCGAGAAAATCAGAGCATTCCGGGAGAAGAATGGGGATGGTGCCAGGTATTTTATAGTCAATATGGCAAGCACCGGCTGCGGCAAAACGTTTGCCAATGCAAAGATCATGCAGGCTGTATCGACGGACGGAAAATCGCTCCGGTATATCCTTGCCCTCGGTCTCCGCACGTTGACGCTGCAGACCGGTGATGAATACAGGGAACGGATACATTTGGACAGAAATGATCTGGCCGTCCTTATCGGTTCCAGTGCCGTAACCAAATTGCATGAGGAAGATAAGGAAGCAGATAAAGAGAAAGAGGAAGAGAAAAAGGGAAATAGAAAGGGGTATTTATCGGAAGAGCCGCTGCTGCCGGAAGAATTGGAGTATGTGGATACGGAAAGCGAGGAGCAGTCCCGGTTTCTGGATATCTTCTTCAATGAGACAAATAAAAAAGGAGTGGCGGTAAATGAAAAGACGTCAAAAAAGAATAAAGCCTTTCTATACAAGCCTGTCCTTGCGGCAACTATCGATCATATGATGGGGGCTGTGGAGACGACACGGGGAGGAAGGTATATTTTGCCTTCATTGCGGCTGATGTCATCGGATCTGGTGATTGATGAAATTGATGATTTCAATTCCAAGGATCTCATCGCCATAGCAAGGCTTGTTCATCTGGTGGGATTGTGCGGAAGAAATGTGGCGATCTCTTCAGCGACGATACCGCCTGATCTGGCGGAAGGGCTGTACAGGTCATATCAGGCAGGACTGAAAAGTTACAATTCCTTCTTTACGGGGAAAAAACAGTGTGCTCTTGTTCTTTGTGATGAGTTCAGGACAGATGTGGAACCGATGGACAGCGGGGATGATTCAGCTTATCGAAAGATTCACGATCGATTTATCCGTAAACGAGTGGAAAATCTGGGGAAAGAGCCGGTAAAGCGTAAGGGATATATACAGCCCTGCGGAGCGGAAGATAATGACACTGACGCTGCGAAAGAGACTTCCTATTTTGAAAATATAAGAGAAGCCATAGAAAAGCTGCATGAAAATCACCATGTCATTGATAAAAGAACAAAGAAGCGGATTTCTTTCGGTGTGGTTCGTGTGGCAAATATCACACCCTGTGTGAAAGTCAGCCTGTACCTCATGAAATGCGGATGGAGCGAGGGGAAAGCTGTCCGAGTGATGACTTACCACAGCAGGCAGATCCTTCTTCTCCGTCATGAGCAGGAGCGGTATCTGGACAAGGTGCTCACAAGAAAAACGCAGTCTGCCACAGTGGATTTTCAGGATGAAACCGTGCGGAAGCATCTGGACAGCACACCGGAGGAGAATATCATATTTATTCTTGTAGCAACACCAGTGGAGGAAGTCGGCCGTGATCATGACTTCGATTGGGCAGTGGTGGAGCCGTCGTCGTACCGATCCATCATACAGCTTGCCGGTCGTGTTCTTCGTCATCGTCAGCCGGTTTCAGGGACGCTTGAAAAAAAGAATATGGCAATCATGGCATATAATCTGAAAGCCTGGCAGGGAAAAGAGCCGGCTTACAGCAAACCCGGGTATGAAACCGAAAAGCGGAAATTGAACAGTTATGACATGCATGATCTTGTGGATGAAGAAGAGCTGGGCAGAAGGATTGATGCGGTACCGAGAATTTTAAAACCGGAAATGCTGGATAAGGAGCAATTCTGTCCGGATGATAAAAGATATTTCTCAAAACTCTCTGATCTGGAACATGCGAGCATGATGGATTTTAACTGCAAGGGAGATTGCGGGCCGCAGTGTATGCACGGATGGATGGAAGAATACTGGTGGATGACGGCACTTCCGCAAGGCTGCAGCCGCTTTCGTGAAAGTTATGGGGAAGAAATCAAGGCCTGCGCGGTGTATGAGGAGGGGAAACGAAAATTTCTTGTGTATGAGGGAAAGGAGAAGACTTTGCTTTCAGATAGTGTAGGAATTACCGACTACAGTGGTATGACAGAGGAAATGGAGGGACGGTTATGGCTTATTCGTGATTATGAAGCTGCCTTGAGGCGGTACGTATCAGATACAAGTGATGTGCCGCAGGATGTGCAGATGAATGAGATTTCCTGCAGATATGGAGAAATCACTATACCCTACGGGAGATCCAGTACAGTGGATGAATGGAAATATTCAGATCAGTTAGGTATGTTCAAGTTAACGGAAGAAAATAGACAGGAGGGATGATTTTGAGCGGGTTGACAGCGTACATATCGGAAGCGGCGGCAGGGAAAAAGAAAACGCCGCAGAAGTGGTTGGCGGATACGGTTTCTTTGCTTTCCAAATGCGATATGGCGACACATGTCGGGAAATTTACCCATCCCGATGTGAAAGTGTATTTGCAGAGAAAAAATAAAGCGGGACAAAATGCCTATGTACTGACGGAAAATGTGGACTGTGAAACGGATATCGTATATTCTTCTGCCGCTTACATGGGCGCAGCGAAATTACTGCTTTATGCATTGGACGACGGAAGATCATTATGGAAGCATATCTATGAAAATGATGAAAACGTTAGGAGAGAAGTAGAATCTTTGGGCGTATCTTTCGATACAATGAGACAGGAAGTGGAACGCATGATGGCGACTGCCGATCCGGCAGCGACGGACGGAAGGCTGCGGCAGATTTACTTTCCTGCCGGAGAAGGGACGTATCATCTGTTGACCGTATTGCCGTCCTCAAGCCTTCTGCAAGTGCTGAACGGCAGAAGCAGGAATATGAGGCAGCACAGGTTTGACTGCCGTAATGAGAAAAGCGAGTTTTATGGAAATGCATGTGATGAAATCATGGAGAGGACAGTCATCGGTTTTGGGGGAACGAAAGCGCAGAATATCAGCGCCTTTAATGCACGGGTAGCGGGAAAAGCGGATCTGCTCATGTCTATGCCGGCTCTGCTGGAAGGGGAAAAAATACGTCGCCCCCACCGTAATTTCCTTGAGGAAACAGTGCCATACCGGGCCTATTTCTTCCTGTTCCGAAATCTGCATGAGTTGTTTCTCATGAAACGGAATAATGCGGAAATTCGGAATAAGAGGGAAGCACTGGTCTGTGATCTGATTGATGTCATACTGCAGTCCTGTTATCGTTTACGGGAAGAGCCTGCCGGCTGGAGCAATAGCGAGGAGTTCCTTAATCTGCCGCAGATCCAGAAAATATGGCTTGATGAACAATATAGAGAGGAACGGACAGATGAATGGGCAAAGGAAACAGGGAAGTATTTTGCAAAATGGTTTATTTACAAATATAGAAGGATTAAAAAAGAACAGCGTGTATCATTGGGCGAGGAGGAAATGAAACATATCCGGCACGCAATGATAAAAGTGCTTATGGAGGAGGTGAGAAGTTTGTCATGAAAGCATATCTGCTTATATCCCATCTGCGGATTCATAATGCCAATGCCATGAGCAGTACCTTAACCATTGGAGTACCTGCTATGACAGCATGGCTCGGCGCAGTCCATGCACTGGAACGAAAGTTGGGAGAAAGGAGGGAGCCGGCTCTGGATGGGATACGACTTGTAAAAACAGCGGTATCATATCACAAGACGAATCTGCAGATTTATAAGGGCCCCGGAGACTATGTAAATTCTCTTGTGGGAACGGCAAATCCACTTAATGAAAAAGGGGAAAGACCGTCATTTATTGAAGATGCGAGAATCCATCTTTCCGTATCCCTTCTGATAGAAGTCGAAAGGGTAGATGGGAATAACATGGAATTATTGGAACAGGCAGTAAAGGAAATATTGCCCCGGATGAAAATGGCGGGGGGAGACATACTGGATATTAGAAAAATCCAAGTCATGCGTATAGATGAAGACAATCCTATATCAGTTAGGAAAGTAATTTTCACCCTTATGCCCGGTTATATACCTATTGAACGCAGGGATCTCATGGAAGCGAAAGAGCTGGAAGGAAAAGACAGTCTGGACAGGCTGCTTCACTATCTGAAAGTACATCAGATGGCAGAAAAAGATGAATCTGGTAAGGTAACAGACTGGAAATATGAAAAGGCGGCGGCTGGATGGATTGCGCCGCTTGCTGTAGGATTTAAAGGATTGTCTCTGCTGGGGAAAGTGAAAAATCAGCGGGATCCGGATACGCCCCATCGATTTGCAGAAAGCATAGTCACCCTTGGTGAATTTAAGATGGCTCATCGGTTCCGTGACATAGATGAAATGATGTGGCACTATGCCTATGAAGAAACCAATCAATTATATCTTTGTAAAAATAAGGAATGATCAGGAGGAAATGAAAATGGCGAAAAAAGAATCAAATCTGGCATCTGTACTTTCTTTTGAAAAGAAACTTGTTTTATCGGATGGTTATATGTATGGAACAACCTGGGAAAAAAGAAATGAAACAGTCCGTCCCGTTATGCTGGTAGAAAAATCTGTAAGAGGAACCATTTCCAACCGATTGAAGGATAGTGTAAAAAATGATCCCATGAAATTGAATGCGGAAGTGGAAAAAGCAAATCTGCAGACCGTAGACAGTGCTTCTATTTCTTTAAACGATGACACATTGAAATTATCCTTTACAATCAAAGTCCTTTCCGGTGTAGAGCATCCTTCTGCATGCAATAACGAAACTCATCATAAAAAGATAGAAGAAATAGGAAAGAAATTTATTGAGCAGAACGGATTTAAAGAGCTGTCAGCCCGCTATGCGAT
>UMFM01000494.1_pt1 | contig 12403 bp, 10 predicted proteins | sample 1965011 | NCBI WGS metagenome assembly UMFM01 (sample SAMEA4836046, study PRJEB28245) | human gut metagenome | biome: gut microbiome; material: fecal sample | place: Denmark | collected 2008 | reverse complement strand
TTCCGCAGTAGCGGAACTGGCATTCCGTTTAAGCATAATTTGCATTTCATTGATCAAGCCACCCGAAAGTTTATATACTTTATCTATATTTTTTAATTCTTTTTCATTATGCGTGATGAATATCATGGTTTTATCCTTAAATTTCTCACATATATTTTTCATCATTATTTCATTTGATAATTTATCATATCCTGTAGTCGCTTCGTCCAACAAAAGAATTTCAGCCTCTTTTAATAACGCACGTGCTACAACAACCTTTTGCTTCTCTCCACCTGAAAGTTGAGTTCCCTTTTTTCCTATATGTTGATCTAGCTTTCCATGCAATTTGCTGATAAATGTCATAGCGCCACTATTTTTACATGCTTCTATTACTTTTTTCTCTTTTGCTTTTCCATCTAAATTGACATTTTCCCTGATTGTTCCATTAAATAAATATGGATTTTGAGTAACAACCGCTATATGTTCTCGCAATTTTTCTACACCTAGTGTCTTAACATCTATTCCATTTATCTCAATTTTTCCCGAATTTGGTTCTAAAAATCCTGATATTAATTTTAATAATGTCGATTTACCACTTCCATTTTCTCCAATAATGGCAATTTTCTCTCCATGCCGTAACTTTAAATTCACATTTTTTAAAATCCATTCATCCGAATCATATTTGAATGACAAATCTGTTATTGCTAATACAAGTTCACTTGTAGATTGATGATTTGTTGCTTCCTCATTCTTTGATTTTTTTTCTAAATTATATATTTCTTCTTCTTCGCACATAAAATTATAGAATCTATATAGCGCTGGTTTTATTTCAGAAAAGAAATATTTAATATCAACAAAAAATGAGATAGGAGATGATATATATCCTACATATGTAATAAATGCAAAAGCTGTACCTATTGAAAATTTTCCTCTTATGATCAAATAACCACTAAATAAATATAAGGCAAACATTGTCACTGCATCTATTATACAAATACTTATATTCTTATATTGATCAAGTAATTCATTCTTTGTATACAATCTAATGTTTTCTTTTTGAAGTTTCCGAAATTCACCAATTTTAAGTCCAAACAAATTCCATAGCTTCATTTCATATATTCCATCGATGCAATCTGACAACCATCCCACACACTCTCTATTGCTATTTATAAATTTTTCTGAACTGATACATTTCTCTTTTGATAAAATAGAAATCAAAAAATATTTCGCTGGTATTAGCAAAATAACGCACAAAGCCATCGGCCAATTTAGAAATAACAAACCAATAATTCCTCCAAAAAATTGTAAAACTGATGTCAATGTAATTGCAGCTATTTTATCTGTTAACAACGATATGCTAGAGATATCATTAGTAATCATATTTAGTATTTCAGTTCCATTCATTTTTTCAAAATATGAAATTTTTAACTTTCCTAATTTAAAATAGGCTTTTTCGTATAATAATCTAACTGAATCATTATGAATCCCTACCAATATTTTTGTTTGATACAAATTGATAAGTTGCAGAATACAGGAAAGCATGAGCAAACAAAAAGAAAAACTAACAATATAACTCATATTTCCTTTATTCATGCCATCATCTGTAATTTTACGAATTACTAAAGGTTGTAGGAATGTGCAAAAAGATGTTGTAAAAATACATCCTAAAAGTTGACATAACTGTTTTCTGTAACTTTTAATCCACTTATGTATTTCTATTTTCAATATTTTACTCACCTATTTTCCTATTCAAATTATATCAATTTAATATTTTGTACACCGCCTGATACATTTTTTCTAAATCACTCACACTATAGTACCCTTCATGCGTTATAATTTCATAACAATTTCCCACGGATGATATAATTAAATCTATTTCATTACTCACCAAGTTCTTTCTTGATGAAATAAATATAGTATCCGGCTTATAAATCATATCTATTGTATACAAAATATCTTCTATTTTTTTTGCATCCTTTCGAAAATACCCAAAGGGTATTGAATTACTTGTACTGATTCCTTCTTCTAATAAAATGAATGAATATCCTTCATTATCAAATATACTTACAAATTCAGTCATATTTTTATTGTCCATACCTCTAAGTTGAATTACTGGTATAAGTAACTCACTATTTTTCTTTACAACCGTACTAATTTCTTCTGTATATCTTTTTTCTTTATTAGAAATAGAGACAAGATGATCCAAAACCATATAAAAATCCGCATTCGCATATTCAACAAGATATTTTGCTATGTAGCCCGAAATAACTGGAGCCGCAAAACTATTTACGCTACCATAGTCTTCTGATTTTTTTCCATGTACTACAATACAATTTTCTTTATTTAATTCAGCAGAGTTTTGAAAAAGGAAGTCATTATCTGATAAAATTGACTCCCGATCCTGACGTACTCCAAAAACTCCTGGAAAAGATGCAGGAAAAGTCTTTATATTTTTATTATGATAAGCTGCAACTATTATGATTCCCTTCTTCAGCATTTTCTTTATTTGATTTTCTAATGGTTTAATATCAAAATAATTCACTGTTCCAATACTTAAATGAACTAATTTAATATCATTACATTCACACCATTTTAAAGCCTTAATAAATTGACGAATATGCGCTGTTCCATTTTTCAGCACTTTCACATCTACAATATCAATTTTTCCACAAATTTGTCTGATAATTTGCGCGCAAATTGTTCCATGTCTGCTGTCTTCTCCATTTTGAGATACTCCACTGGAAAAATCAACTTTTTGGTAAATTCGTTGTGCAAAATAATTTTGGTTTATTCCATCATCAATTATTGCTATTTTCATTATAAATCACTTATGAATTATTTAATCCTCACTTTGAAATTTCTATTGAATTACTCCTCCGTCTAATGCATTCAATGTATATCTTAAAGCTTCTGGTTCAAAATCACCTGCATCCACTACAAAAAACCAGGCTGGAATCAGCCATGTATTTTTCGGATTGCCAAAAGCCGGAATATAGGTGTATTTTAAATCCATGTCTACAATATCAAATCTGATTTTTGTCTGATCGTTGGCAGGCTGATTACGCATCGTGTATCTGTAATAAATTTGGTTGATAATCTGTTTCTGTATTTTATTAAAATCCACTAATCTGGTATTTTTAGCTATCATTTCCACCTCATCTGTCATACTGTTCCAAGTAAATGATTTTACTCCTGATTCAGTAACAATTATGTTGATTGTTTCCAGAGAAAATGATGGAATATAAGATGGGGTTTCCTGTGAAGATACAAAACTCAAAGATTGTTTTGCCGGAATTCCTTCTACCATAAATGAATAAGAATACAGATATCCCTCTTCACATTCATTGACATCACATTGCACAAAATTTTCGTCATTGAGACCTATCTGAAATCTTCTGTAAGCATCTTCACCCTCAAACCAAAGGATTTTTTTTGAATCACACAATTGCATATTCAGGATTTCCAAATCATCTAAAGTCGCATCCGCATTCTCTTTTCCTTCCTTCTCGTCAAAACTTAGTTCATCAAGTTTTCTCTGATATCCTGATAATATCTCATTTAACTTGTTTGGTTCTGACACTCCCATTTGATTCATCCTGCGATAAATTTCGATATCACTTTCGTCTATCCACCAACCTTTTTGCTTCCATTCAAATGAACTTTCATTTTCAAGTTTTTCGTTATATCTTTCTGCACTAATCAAAGATTTTCCGTCTGCACCCACATCTGCATCAAAATAGTCTTCTTCCTCATTTGTTTCCGTTTCGATTCCGAATTGGTTTTCTAAAATATGATCAATTGCAGGATCTGTTTTCTGCATCTGAAATTTCACATCCATCACTTGCTTGTCCTGCACATTTTCCGAGGCAAGGTCATAAGCCTCTTTTATGAGATTCTGATACTTTGAATCTCCCATCAGATCGGATTGTGTATAATCCTCTTTTCGATTTTCCATGCGATCAATAATTTTTTCATAAAACTCTTTTGTAGACACATGTGGTTCAAACAATTCCTCTTTTCTGGCAAAATATGCAACCAGTTCTTTTAATTCTTCCTCTGTAAGTTCATGCCTTTTCATTTCTATCACCGGAAGATTTCCTGTTTCCATCTTTCCTAATTCCAAATCGGCAGCAATCGTCACTCTGTCATCACTTCGTAATTCACAAAACTTCCAGTTTTCCGGCACATCCAGCATATTTTTTTCTCCTTCTTTGAGAGGTTCTGCTATCACTTCCTGACTTAATCCACCTGCTTTGCTGACAACCGCACTTTGATCTGGAGTTTTCTGACACCCAGTAAGTGCCAGACATAGTACAATAATACTCACATATCTCAATTTCATGCTCTCACCTTCTTTGATTAAAATCTCATATTTTTGGCTTTCAAATCTGCACTATAAAATATATAGTACAGATTTAAAAGCCTTAACCTTTAATCAATAAACTATCTTACTGTCCTATTACTACGACTTTCCTGTTACTTGTTTGCCTTTAAACATATTTCTATGTACTCTGTCAGAGTCCGCCTGGGATTGTGCTTCCCAGGTTGCAGCACAATAATTGCATAAACACGTGCAAGTACACGTACAAGCATACATTTCAATCGTATTCCTTTGTGCTTTAAAACTTTTCTGCAATTGTTTCATTTTCTTTCCTCCTTTCCTTAAATTATTTTCAAATAATAAATAGTATATTACTTGAGTTTCAATGCCGTCTGCTGTATTTTCAATTTCTCGACGAGTATTCTTAACGTAAAATCTCTACTTTCTATTGTTTCTATCACACTTAGAAGTGGAAAATTATATTTTTCTTCTGCCTCACAAATAATATATAGCCATATTTCTCCATAAACAGGCAGGTCTAATAAATTTTCATCAATATTTTTCACATTAATTCCCGTATATTTTAAAATTAATTGTTTTAATACTTCTTCCACTCTTATTACCTCGCCGATACTCTTATTCGTGTTTTATTATTTTAACTTATATAACGAATAAATTATTTTCAAAAGTACAAAGAATCTTTCTTACCATTTCTTTTATTGCTCTATCTTCTTCAATATTTACTATTGAAAACTCTTTACTAAAACATTTCTCGTTTTCTAAGAACTGATTTCTATCTGAAATTTTGTAATATCTGATTTTCTTCCACTCATGATCTAATTGATAATAATTAGTAGATATAACAAATTTGTCCACCTGGGTATTATATTTTTGTTCACATAACACTTTCAGCCTATTCAATACCTCATGTTTTTTGCTAGTATTTGCATACAATGAAACAATTCCCACATCTACTTCTACTGCATTAGAAATAATCATTGGAATTTCTCCGTAAAAATTATCTTCATATTCAGAAAACTTTAAAATACCACTTGGACATTCTATAAGAATCACGTCTGGGTCTACTTCCATATACTTATTATAAATCCATAAATTCAAGAATTTGATTTTTTCAGAAAATGATATTTCCTTAGAATATAAAAATAAGGGTAGCGTTTCCATTCCTAAAAATTCGCCTAAAATGTTCGCCGATATTGTTAACACTTTATACCCACATTGTTCTATCTCCTTTTTTATTTTCACCTGTAAACTAAATTTATCACAATTTTCTCCCATTCCCATAATTGTAATAATAGGAACATCTATTTCTTTTTTCTTACTCTCCTGAACACCTTCTGCTTTAATATTATCTAGATTTATCTGAATATTTTCTGTTTTGTTATTAATCTTTAAATTATCAAGTAGCTGTTCATCTATATATATTTTTTTATTCATTTTAATTGCACACTCAACTCGGTCGGCATAACCATTATATTCATATCCCATAGTATTACGTGCAAAGATCACTATTTCAGCATTTATAATACAATTTTGAAAGTTTGTATCACAATATATACCACTCTCTTCTTGTAAATTTTTTAGTGCTGCTACATCCTCATAATAACTTGATACAGCTACCACTTCATACTTATTACTTGTTTTTAAATTATCTATCAAGGACTTTGTATTACAATTTAAAGGGAAAATTGCAACTTTCTCCATATATATCACCTACTATCTATATAAATTAAAGTTTTCATTACCTTTATATCCAAATTCTTTCAAAATGCACAAACGTTCCAAACAATCCATTGTTTCTGCTTTTGAAGTCTTACATCTTTTCAGTAACATTTCTTTAGAAAGTATTTTATTTTTTTTAGGAATTGATCCAAGACAAAAACAGCATCTTCTAAGATTCCAGCAATTCAAACATTCATCTGAAATCATTTTTCCATGATTAATCATAAAATCCATTGCTTTTAAATCAAATCCATCTTGAATACTGCCTATGTTCATTTGTGGATCTTCTTCTGAAACTCTTTCGCAAGGATAAAATTTTCCATCTGTATCTACAAACAGTTTCCTTATACCTGGCATACATGGCCCACCATGATGTGCTTTTTCTCCTTCAACAGAATGTTTATGTAATTGTTCATATAACAATTCTACATCTGACATTCTTTCTCTCATCATTAGACTTTGTGCATCAAAAGCACTTTTTTTCAAAACCGCCAAAAGCATTTTCAAATATGCCAAACGATCTACTCGAATATTCTGCATCGTTAACTTTGCAATATTATCATCTTTTATATCGATCATATTAACATAGTTAAAATGAACCATTTCGGGTTTAAACAAAACATTTTTTGAATAAAACCTATAGGTATCTTCCAAATCTGTTGTTGAACTAATTACGCAATTAAACATTACTTTTTGATAATAATAATTTTCATCATATTTTCTTAACTTTTCCAAATTTGATAATATTACATCGAAGCTTCCTATTCCATTTCTGAACTGTCTATTTGCATCATGACTATATTTATTTCCATCCAAACTAATCATCAATTCAAAATCATACTTAACCAAAAATTCAATTACTTCTTGTGTTAATAAGGTTCCATTTGTTGTCATTGGAAAAGTTACCTTTTTATCTCCTTTATTTTCCAAAATGTACTTCACACATTTTTTGATTAACTCAAATTCTAATAACGGCTCTCCTCCATAAAATGCCACACTTAATTTATCAAATTTATCAGATCTTTTGAGATAGAAATCAATTGCTTTTCTAGCAGTCTCAAATCGCATTCGTGATGAAGAATGCTCTCGATTATAGTAATTTCCTGAATATGCACAATACTTACATCTTAAATTGCACTGCTTAGTCACTTGCAAAACTAATTCGTTTAAATAATGTTCTGATAATGTTTTTATATTATGCGTTTCAGGATGCTCTATTTCATGAATAACTGTTTCTTTTAAAAACCCATTTTTTATTAATCTGTCCAATGAATTATTTATTGGTAATTTTCCTGTTTTTTCAACCTCTTTTAAACTCTTATATTCATCATTTGTTACACATGCGACAGAATCCAAAGACCGATCATACACATATTTCATATTAGGTGTCTCAAAACATTTTATTAATACACTCATACCATTTTCCTCTTATAGTAGCTAATGCTTAACTTCTTACATAAAACAACATATGGTGCTAGAATATAAATAGTACAAGTCAAAATGAGAATTCCTTATACAGTATTTCATGGTATGATGTATGTATGCACTGAAGGAGGATCTCATTATGGCAAAGCACTATGATAAACAATTTAAAATTGATGCGGTTCAATATTACCATGACCACAAGGAGTTGGGATTGATAGGTTGTGCTTCAAATCTTGGTATCAGTCACCAATCTCTGTCTCGTTGGCAGAAAGAACTTCGAGAAACAGGCGATATTGAAAGCCGTGGCTCTGGTAATTATGCTTCTGATGAAGCAAAAGAAATCGCACGGTTAAAACGCGAATTACGGGATGCACAAGATGCACTTGATATATTAAAAAAAGCCATCAACATTCTGGGAAAATGACAGAAGCCATTTATCTCGAAGTTGCTGAGAAGGCAGAAAACGCCCACAAGGCTCGACGCCAGGCTTCTGTCTCCGGAATGTTGAAATATCTTGGCGTTTCCCGTTCTGGCTATCATGCGTGGATGAAACGTGTTCCTTCGAACACAGCCAAACGTCGTGAAGCTGTGAAAGCTCGCATTAAGGATATTTATGATGAATCCAAACAGAATTATGGTGCTCCGAAAATCACCAGGAAGTTACGTGAATCAGGAGAAATCATTTCTGAGCGAACAGTTGGTAAATATATGAAACAACTGGGTATTAAAGCCCAGTGGATCAAACCATGGACAATCACCACAAAAGATTCTGACTTCAGTAGTAAATTACAAAATATCCTTGATGAGCAATTCAATCCAGAACGTCCGAACGCCGTTTGGTGTTCTGATATTACCTATATTTGGACAATAGACGGATTTGTCTATTTGACCAGCATTATGGATTTATATTCCAGGAAAATCATTGCGTGGACACTTTCAAAAAGTTTGGAAGTATCCTGCGTGATTGAAACTATAAATAAAGCAAAAGCAAGACGCAACATTGAAGAGCCTTTAATTTTGCATTCAGACCGTGGCAGCCAATATGTATCCAAAGAATACAGACGTGTTACCGCTGATATGCAATGTAGCTATTCTAAAAAGGCTTATCCATGGGATAATGCATGTATTGAATCGTTCCATTCTTTGATTAAGCGCGAATGGTTGAATCGTTTTAAAATTCGTGATTACGATCATGCATATCGACTGGTATTCGAATATTTGGGAGCATTTTATAATACAAAGCGAATTCATAGTCATTGCGATTACATGTCGCCGAATGAATACGAAGAACTGTATTATAAGTTCCAGCGGGACGAATTAACCTTAGTAAGTTAAGATGAGGAAAACCTCATTTTAACTTGTACTAAATCTTGACATAGGACCAATAGCTTCTATCAACGACCTGTTGAATCATATACTCTTATTACTGATTCTCATACCAACTAACTTATTTTCCCTGAACGCTACTATCTTTTTCTTTTTACATTCTCAGGTTCCTTGGCTTGATAAGCTCCCCAAAAAGAAGCACTTCCAGAGGCTATAAAAGCAACTACAAAGCACAAATTAACCACAATTTGCAAAGTCTTATTCAGAAACTTTTTTTTCATAGATATCAACCCCCTTTCCTATAATTAATAAAGCTGTTGTAATCATAAGTACTATAGATAAAATATTCATATAATAAGACGATTTTAACACAATTCCTAAAATCCCCCCTATAGAATATATTACCGTACTAACAAAACGATATATTCGTTTTTTAAACACATTTAATTTTTTATTTTTATTTTCTAATGGAGCCAGTAAAAATACAACAATGCTTGATAACAAATTACTACCTCCAATGATGTCGTATGCTCTAGATGTAGAATCTATACATTCAAACAAAATGAATGCACAAATAAAAAAGCTAACAAAAACGACATTACACTTCACATATGTATTAGCATGATATCCTCCTACACACGTTCTTATTGGTACTATATATAAAAGATACCACATACCAAACGTAAAATTTCCTAATAAAAATGCTAATAATAGAATTGACATCATTCCACATATGGTCGAAATAATAATTTCCAATCCATAACAACAAATATCTTTATTCTTTTCTTCAAGAAGACCCCTTTTTTCAAAAAAATAAGTTATACTACAAGCCAACGTATGAATCATATATTCTCACATTCCTTTTTCTTGTAGTATAACTTATTTTTTTTAATTATTATGATTATGACCTGTTTTGTCATAAAAGCAACATATATTGCTTTTATTCTGTTATTTCCATGATTGCTTTCATACAAATTTTTCTATCTTCATATAATATTTGAAGTCTGCCATTATATTTTTCTAATATATCTTTTACCGACACCAAACCATATCCATGATTTTTCTTATCAGCTTTCGAAGTATAAGATTGTTGCAAATACTTAACTGAACCATAAAATGTGTTTTCAACAATTATTACCAGATATCCTGCCCTTTTATGTAATGACAAATAAATTTCTTTTTTTTCACAACTTTCTTTTTCACAAGCCTCTATTGCATTATCTAACAAATTAGATAATACAATATTAAGATCTATATCTTCCACACCATCCACGTTTTCACATAAATCATATCTGAATTCTATTTTTTCTTTTTCCATATTAATTATTCTGGAATTTATAATATAATTTAAAATATCATTATTACAAAATATGATTTTATTACGCAAAAAGTCATATGAATTCACATACTGTTTTAAGTAATTTTTCATTTCTTCATATTTTCCATTATTTACAAAACTTAGAAGAACATTTAAATGATGTTTTGTATCATGTCGGATCTTCTGCAATTGATTATACATATTTTTAATTTCTTTTATTGATTTTTCCTGAACATAGTATCGTTCTCTTAAGACTTCATATTCCATCATTTTCACAGAATCTTGCCATAGTTTAATAAAAATAATATATGTCAAAACATTCAAGATTATAATCCCAAATGATGCTATGATTAACATACCATTCACATTTGTATCTTCCAAATCAACAACACGAAATGATATTTCAATTAACACACTCAGAACAATAATAGAAAAAATAGGAACTAACAAAATAATCCCCCAGATTTTTAAAGGTATCTCTCCATTATCTTTTACTCTTTGTCGTATAAAAATACGTGTTGCATAAAAAATTAATAATTGAACTATACTCAATATTAATATGCGTAAACTTCCCTCAGGCTCTACAAGTGATTGATAAGAGCATTCAAAAATCAACGCAATAACACTCATAATAATAGTAGATATACCTATAACAATCATCATAACCAAAATGCAACTATACAGTTTCTTTTTCCAATCTCCTTTTAGGGTCAATAAAGCATACACATACATGATTATAATTGGAATTACAATAGCTAATCCCTCAAATTTCATTTTATGATTTATATAGCTCAATTCTATAAATATAACTATTACTGCAATGACCGGAAAAATCTTTCTACGAAAATCTTCATATCTTACTTGTAAATATCTAGTAATGGTTTCTATTACAATAATTGATTGAAATAAATTAACAGCTAACTCAATCACTCTCCACATACACTTTGTTACCTCTCTAAGAAATCAAAAAATTTATCTTTTACCTTTTTTTTATTACTCCGGCTTATCGTTAATATTTGTTTATTTTTCAGTGTGATTAGGTTTTCATGTATTTTATAGATATGCGCTAAATTTACAATGCATCCACTGTTAATTTTCACAAATTTCTGAGCATCTAGTTCTTCTTCCACAAATGATAATTTTTCTCTGAATTCATATACCTCATCAATTGTATGAATGAAAATTTTATGATTTGATGTATCGATATACAAAATATCCCTCTGCTTTATACGAACTCCCCCACCCTTTATTTGATATGTAAATTCTTTTTTTCTACTATTCCATTTCTCATATATCCTCTTCATAACATCTGACAATTGTTCTTGATAATTTTCCTTGCATAAAAATGAAAATGGTTCGTATCTGAAGGACTTAAACACAAAATCACTATAATTACTACAAAATACGATCAAACAGTTGAGTTCTTTTTTTCTCACCGACTCTGCAATTTTAAACCCATCTACCTCAGGCATATCTATATCTAAAAATAACACATCTATTTCTTCTTGTTCACATACTTCCACTAACTTCTTTCCAGTACTGTACATAGTAAGTTCTGCTTCTATTTCCAGGGAAGTTAATCTCTCTTGAAGTACTGTTTTAAATTCTTTTAAAAACTTTTCATCATCATCACATACTACAATTTTCATGTTTACTATTATACTCCTCACACTCTTTACAAACTACCTTTTCTTATTTCTTCCTATAGCTTATTATATTCCCTAATTTCTTCACCAGCGTCTCTTACTGCGTTTTTACCACAATCCAAACACTTAATAGAGTATTTATTACTTTCAAAATTATAATAACAGACAGCACAATGATATATTTCTTACACATTGTATCCACCTTCTTAAGACAATATAGTATATATAATATCAAACATCTTAATTTATTTCTATAAAAAGCTGCTCCCAAAATACTCCTTAGTAGCATCCAATAATTTTTGTAATTTTTAACTAATCTCATTTATTGCAAAATTCTTAATAATCTAATCCACTTTTATCTCTTTAAACTTTAATTTGGATAAATTCAAAACTTCAAATTCAAAAATAAACTTCACCAAAAGGTTCTTTTGTTCCCCTTCACGATTTAATATAACTACTCATAGATGGATTTAAAAATAGTTTAATTGATGTTACATCTTCAGTTTCTCTTATTCTTCACAACTAATTCTTTTTTAATATATTTCTTTTTAATTTTTCTTTCTGATTTGACTTTATTACTTATAGGGGTAAACTAGCAAGGACAGGGCGTGTGAAAAAACGAGAGTTTTTTCATGCGTCCTTTTGCTT
>UMFM01047111.1_pt1 | contig 12440 bp, 8 predicted proteins | sample 1965011 | NCBI WGS metagenome assembly UMFM01 (sample SAMEA4836046, study PRJEB28245) | human gut metagenome | biome: gut microbiome; material: fecal sample | place: Denmark | collected 2008 | reverse complement strand
CGTTGTTGGTGATGGCGTAGTCGACCCGGATGCCGCCCAGCTGCTGCTTGTTGATCACGCAGTAGCCGCGGCCGGTGCTCAGCACAAATTTGCCGCCTGCGGCCTGCATCTTTTTCACGGCCTTGACCACCGCCGGGCGGGGGCAGGGCTCACCAAAGGGAACAAGGGTATTGTCGAAATCGCTTGCCAGAAGTTTGTATTGCATCGTTTCTCCTATTTCAGCATCCTCACCCTCTCAGGCCGCTTCGCGTCCAGCTCTCCCAAAGGGAGAGCTTTTGACATAATCGGAAACTTCCCAAAGACTGTCAAGACCTCCCACTTTGGGGGAGGTGGCATCGCGCAAGCGATGACGGAGAGGGTGAACCATTTTATCGTTTTGATACTGTCTAGTATAACACAAAACGCCGCTCCGGGATATCCCGAAACGGCGTTTTGACTGAATATTTTACTTTAACCGAAAATGGCTACCACGATCTGGATCCCAACACCCACAGCCGCACCGGCAGCCCAGGTCAGGCCGGTGATAAAGAGGTTCTGCTTCCAGGAGGGGTTTGCCCGCCAGAGAACGGCCAGACCCACGCCCGCGCCGGTGCACAGCCCCGCCACCAGACTGGAAAAGCGGAGGGCTCCCTCCACATAGAGCTGGGTCAGCAGGACGCTGGCGGCACAGTTGGGGATCAGGCCCACCAGTGCGGCCACCACCGGCTGGAAGAAGCCCATCCGGCCCAGAGCGTCGGCAAAGACATCCTCACCCACGCCCTCCACAATGAGGCCGAACACCAGACTGAACACAAAGATGAACACGAAGATCTCCAGCGTGTGGCGAAGGGCGGCTTTCCAGATGGGGGCGGGCTTGCCTTCCTCATCGCTGTGCTCCTCGTGGCAGTCGATCTCATCGGCGCTGCCGGTATAGCCGCCTCGCAGGCTCCTGGGCAGAACGCCCCGCAGGACAAAATCCAGCACCAGGCCCACCGCAATGGCGTAGAGCACTTTGATGACCATGAGCAGCACCAGCTTATACCAGTAGGCAGGCATGGAGACCAGCAGCGGAACCGCTTCATCACTGGTGGCGAGGAACACGGCCATCAGCGTGCCCAGGCTGATGACCCGGGACGCATAGAAATTGGACGCAATGGCAGAGAAACCGCACTGTGGCACACAGCCCAGCAGCGCCGCCGGAACAGAGCCCCAGCGCCCGCCCCCCGCCAGAATGGCTTCGATGCGCTCGCCATGGCGGTTCTCCACATATTCAATGAACAGATAGGCCAAAAACAGGAAGGGCAGCATCTTGGCGGTGTCCACCAGAGATTCGCCCAGAACATCCAGAAACAATTCCATTTGATACTCCAAAAACAACTGTGATGTGCTTTATTGCAGTAAATTGCAATCAATTTGCATTTTCGTGCAAGGGAGATTATACACGCTTCGGATGCAAATTGCAAGAGGAATTTGCAAAAAGTTTGCATTTTTGTTTTTGGGAGAACGAAAACGCCCTCTCCGTCAAGGCCGCAGGCCTTGCCAGCTCCCCCTTCGGGAGAGGTGGCAGCGCGTTCACGCTGACAGAGAGGGCGATTCATTTCAGATCAGATCTCGGCCAGGATCGCATCACCCATGGCGGTGCAGCCCAGGCAGGTGCAGCCTTCGCTCATGTTGTCTGCCGTGCGCAGGCCCTTGTCCAGCACCTTGTTCACGGCGTTCTCAATGGCATCGGCTTCCTCAGTCATGCCAAAGGAGTAGCGCAGCATCATGGCGGCAGAGAGGATGCAGGCGGTGGGGTTGACGATATCCCTGCCCGCAATGTCGGGGGCCGAGCCGTGAATGGGCTCGTACAGGCCCCGGGTGCCATCACCCAGAGAGGAGGACGGGATCATGCCGATGGAGCCGGTGATCATGGAAGCCTCATCGGATAGGATATCGCCGAACATATTCTCGGTGACGATGACATCGAACTGCGCGGGATTCTTTACGATCTGCATGGCACAGTTGTCCACGAACATCTCGCTGTACTCCACGTCCGGGTACTCGGCCTGCAGGCGGTGCATCACACTGCGCCACAGGCGGCTGGTATCCAGCACATTAGCCTTATCCACACAGCAGAGCTTTTTGCGGCGTTTCTGGGCGGTCTCGAAGCCGATGCGGCCAATGCGCTCGATCTCGTGCTCAGAGTAGGGCATGGAGTCGATGGCCTGCTTTTCGCCGTTCTCGAGGGTGTGGGTCTCGTGCTTGCCGAAATACACGCCGCCGATCAGCTCCCGCACGATGATGAAGTCAATGCCCTGTGCCACGATCTCAGGCTTCAGGGGGCTGGCCGGGGCCAGCTGGGGCCAGATCTTGGCGGGGCGGTTGTTGGAGTACAGGCCCATGCCCGCGCGCAGGCGCAGCAGACCCTTTTCCGGGCGCTGCTCACCGGGCAGGCCCTCCCACTTGGGGCCGCCCACGGCACCCAGCAGGACGCTGTCCGCAGCAAGGCACTTGTCCAGCTCATGCTGGGGCAGCGGATCGCCGTACTTGTCAATGGCTTCGCCACCCATGGCGGCATCGGTATAGTGGAAGGTGTGGCCGTACTTTTCAGCCACCTTATCAAGCACCCGGATGGTCTGTTTCACGATCTCGGGGCTGGAGCAGTCGCCCCAGATGACAGCAATGTTCTTCTCCATAGTTCTAAATTCTCCTCAACAGCTTCTTACCCAAACCCCTCAGTCGCTTGCGCGACAGCTCCCCTAGTATGGGGAGCCCTTGGCATAAAGGGGAACTCGCAGAGCTTTCCGCAACGCCAGAGCCGCCCCTACTAGGGGCGGTGGCAATGCGTCAGCATTGACGGTGGGGTTTATTTCTTGGTCAGCGACTTCATCAGGCCACCGTCGGCAATGATCTTCTGGATAAACGGCGGGAAGGGTTCCGCCTGGAAGGTCTTGCCGGTGGTCTCATCGGTGATGAGGCCGGTAGTAAAATCCACGCTGACGGTATCCCCTGCGCTGATGGCATCCACAGCCTCGGGGCACTCCATGATGGGCAGACCGATGTTGATGCTGTTGCGGTAGAAGATGCGGGCAAAGCTCTTGGCAATGACCACCGAGATGCCCGCGGCCTTGATGGCCACGGGGGCGTGTTCACGGGAGGAGCCGCAGCCGAAGTTCCAGCCGCCCACCATAACATCGCCGTCCCTGACGTTCCGGACAAAGTCCTTATCGATGTCCTCCATGCAGTGGCTGGCCAGCTCCTTGGGGTCTTGGGTGTTCAGGTGGCGGGCCGGAATGATGACATCGGTATCCACGTTATCCGGGTATTTGAAAACAGAACCTTTTGCGTTCATCGTTGTTTCTCCTTTTCAATCAGACCGTGCGGGGGTCGGTGATATAGCCGGTCAGGGCGCTGGCAGCGGCAGTGGCCGGGCTTGCCAGATAGACTTCACTCTTGACATGGCCCATGCGGCCCACAAAGTTGCGGTTGGTGGTGGAGACACAGCGCTCCCCCTCGGCCAGGATGCCCATGTAGCCGCCCAGGCAGGGGCCGCAGGTGGGGGTGGACACGATGCAGCCCGCATCAATAAAGGCTTCGGTCCAGCCGCGCAGGATGCACTCCTTATAAACCGCCATGGTGGCCGGGATGATGATGCTCCGCACACCCTTGGCAATGTGTCTGCCCTTGAGGATGTTGTATGCGGCCTCCATATCCTCCAGACGGCCATTGGTGCAGCTGCCGATGACCACCTGATCGATCCGGATGTCCTTTCCCTCGCTGGCGGGGTGGGTGTTCTCTGGCAGATGAGGGTAGCTGACCGTGGGCTCCAGCTTGTCCAGGTCGATCTCGATGGTCTTTTCGTATTCGGCATCCGGGTCAGCCTCGTAGTAGACCGGGGTGCGCTGGCTGCGGCCGTTCAGATACGCTCTGGTGACCTCGTCCACAGGGAAGATGCCGTTCTTGGCACCGGCCTCAATGGCCATGTTGCAGACGCAGAGGCGATCCTCCATGGTCAGGGAAGCCACACCCGGACCGGTGAATTCCATAGACTTGTACAGTGCGCCGTCCACACCGATCATGCCGATGATGTGCAGGATCAGATCCTTGCCGGATACGCGGGGGCTGAACTTGCCCTTGAGCACAAACTTGATGGCAGAGGGCACCTTGAACCATGCCATGCCGGTGGCCATACCGGCGGCCATATCGGTGGAGCCCACACCGGTGGAGAATGCGCCCAGTGCACCGTAGGTGCAGGTGTGGCTGTCGGCACCGATGATGCAGTCACCGGCGGTCACGATGCCTTTTTCGGGCAGGAGGGCGTGCTCAACACCCATCTGACCCACATCGTAGAAGTTGAGGATATCATACTTGTTGGCAAACTCGCGGCACTGCTTGGACTGGGTTGCGCTCTTGATGTCCTTATTGGGGACGAAGTGATCCAGCACGATGGCAATGTGCTCCTTGTCGAACACGCCGTCAAAGCCTGCCTTCTCAAACTCGTTGATGGCGACCGGGGTGGTGATATCGTTGCCCAGCACGATATCGAGCTTGGCATTGATGAGTTGGCCTGCCTTGACCTCCGGCAAACCCGCATGTGCGGCCAGAATTTTCTGCGTCAGAGTCATTCCCATAATACTCTCTCCTTTTATTTTCCATGGTCACGCTGTCCTTCGTACAACCTCTCAGTCTCGCATTCGCTCGACAGCTCCCCTAGTAGGGGAGCCCTTGGCATTGCGTAAAGCCTTGCCTCTTTGCCAAGGCCTCTCCTACTAGGAGAGGTGGCAATGCGTTAGCATTGACGGAGAGGTTGAACAGAGTATCCGTTCATCATTTACTGTTAATTGCCGAAACCAGTGCCTTGATGCCGGCGACGATGATATCGGTGTCGGTGCCGGCACCCCAGGTCATGCTGCCATCCCCCCAGGCAAGGCCCACATAGGAAGCCGCACGGGAGGTGCTGCCCTCGTCCAGGCTGTGCTCCGAGTAGCTTTCCAGATGGAAGTCCATCCCGGTGGCGCTCTGGATGGCGTTGGCCACAGCATCCAGACGACCATTGCCCACCGAAGTGACCACCTTGCGCTGACCGTTCAGGTCCAGGGTGACCGTGGCGGTAATGCCGTTGACCTGTGCAAAGTGGGCCTCCACCACACAGAGGGGCTTTTTGCGGTTGAGGAAGCTCTCCTCGAAGATGCGGAGCACCTCGCCTGCACTCAGCTCCTTGTGGCTGTGGTCGGACACGCTCTTGACCTTGTAGCCCAGCACCTCGCGCATCTTGGGGGGCAGGTTATAGCCGTAGTTCTGTTCCAGCACAAAGCCGATGCCGCCCTTGCCGCTCTGGCTGTTGATGCGGATGACATCGGCATCATAGGTGCGGCCGATATCGTGGGGGTCGATGGGGATGTAGGGGCAGGTCCAGCGGTGCTCGCCCCGCTCCTTGCGGTAGGCCATGCCCTTTGCAATGGCATCCTGATGGCTGCCCGAGAAGGCTGCAAACACCAGCTGACCGGCGTAGGGGGTGCGCTCGTAGATGTGCATCCGGGTCACGCGCTCGTAGGTAGCGCAGATCTCGGGCATATCGGAAAAGTCCAGTCTGGGGTCTACGCCGTGGCTGTACAGATTCATGGCCAGAGTCACGGCATCCACATTGCCGGTGCGCTCACCGTTGCCGAACAGGCAGCACTCCACGCGCTGAGCACCGGCCAGAACGGCCATTTCAGCGCAGGCAACACCGGTGCCGCGGTCGTTGTGGGGATGGGTGGAGATGATCACACTGTCACGGTACTTGAGGTGCTTGTCGCAGTACTCGATCTGGTTGGCGTAGACATGGGGCATACTCATTTCGACCGTGACGGGCAGGTTGATGATCATGGGGCGATCAGGGGTGGGCTGCATGATGTCCAGCACTGCGTTGCAGACCTCCACAGCATAGTCCACCTCGGTGCCGGTAAAGCTCTCGGGGCTGTACTCAAACAGGAAGTTGCCCTCGTATTCCTGGCTCAGCTGTTTGACCAGCTTTGCGCCGTCGGTGGCGATCTTCTTGATCTCTTCCCTGCTCTTGTGGAACACCTGCTCGCGCTGGGCCACGGAGGTGGAGTTGTAGAAGTGGATCACCGCGCGGGGGGCACCCTTGACAGCCTCAAAGGTCTTGCGGATGATGTGGTCGCGGCACTGGGTCAGCACCTGCACAGTCACATCCTCCGGGATCATGTTTTTCTCGATCAGGGTACGCAGGAACTCGTACTCGGTATCGCTGGCGGCTGGGAACCCCACCTCGATCTCCTTGAAGCCGATCTTCACCAGCATCTGGAAGAATTCCAGCTTTTCCTCCAGGCTCATGGGCACGATCAGAGCCTGATTGCCGTCGCGCAGATCCACACTGCACCAGGCAGGAGCCTTTTCAATGTGATCCTTCTTCACCCAGCTGTCATAACCGGCAGGGACAGGGTAATATCCCGGTGCGTACTTGGTTGCGTCCATCATTCTCGTTTCCTCCAGATCCTACACTTTTTTAAAATTAAAGTAAAAGGCCCTCGTCTCCAAGGCGATAAGCCTTGAGAGACGAGGGCCTGTCATTTTTTTCTAACAGAGCACCCGTGGTACCACTCTCTTTGCTGGAAAACCAGCCACTCACACGATCAGCTTTTGGCGGCGAATCGCTGCCCCGGTAACGGTGGGCATCCGTCAGAGCCTACTCTCCGTTCAGCTCTGCCGCTCAGGGGCCAGTAGCCGAAACCCTCCGCACTGCCTTGCACCACCCGGCAGCTCTCTGAAGCAGAAGAAGATCGTTTTTTCCCCGTCAACGCATTTGGTCTTTGTGTTTCAAAGTGAGCTTATTGTACCAAACGCCGGATTTGCTGTCAAGAAGTTTGGCTCATATCAAAAATGAAACAAATTCACATCAGGAGCGGCACAATTTTCCAAATTTTGCGCTTTCTGCATCGAATCGTAGAGCGCTGGGAAAGCGGGGGATGCCCACGCTTCCCTCCCGCCAGGCTTCGGGGTTTGTTAAGAATCTGGGAAGTTTTTGGAAACAAGCCCTCGAAAAGCTTTTTTGTTAATTTTCGTTGTGTTAAGATAAGCTTATCGAAAGAATAAGGCCCCTGACCGATTTGTCAAAGGCTCTCCCTTTGGGAGAGCTGGCTGCGAAGCAGACTGAGAGGGCGAGGCCGTTTACCGAGGAGGAAATCCTATGAAAGAAGTCAAGACACCGCGCAAGCCGTTGGCGATCTACTATGCCATCGTGCTGCTGACGCTGCTGCTCCTCAACCTTGTGCTGCTGCCGTGGATGGAGGAGCGCCAGATCAAAGAGGTGGACTACGGCACCTTTATGACCATGACCGAGGAGAAGAACATCGGCCGTGTGGACATTGAATCCAACCAGATCATCTTTACCGATAAGGACGAGACGCAGGTCTACAAGACCGGCCTGATGAACGACACCGGCCTGACCGAGCGGCTGTACGATGCCGGAGCCACCTTCTCCAGCGAGATCGTGGAACAGTCCTCGCCGGTGCTGAGCTTTTTGATTTGGTTTGTCCTGCCCATCATCCTGTTCTCGGCCATTGGCAACCAGATGAACAAAAAGCTGATGGAAAAGGCCGGCGGCGGCCCGGGTTCCATGATGTTTGGCGGCATGGGCAAATCCAACGCCAAGGTCTATGTGCAGTCCACGGCAGGCATCCGCTTTGCGGATGTGGCCGGCGAGGACGAGGCCAAGGAAAACTTACAGGAAGTCGTCAACTATCTGCACGACCCCAGCAAGTATGAGAGCATTGGTGCCAAGATGCCCAAGGGCATCCTGCTGGTGGGCCCTCCGGGCACCGGCAAGACCATGCTGGCCAAGGCTGTGGCCGGTGAGTCCAACGTGCCCTTCTTCTCCATCTCCGGCTCCGAGTTCGTGGAGATGTTCGTGGGCATGGGTGCCTCCAAGGTGCGCGACCTGTTCAAGCAGGCCAAGGAGAAAGCGCCCTGCATCGTGTTTATTGATGAGATCGATGCCATTGGCCAAAAGCGCAGCGGCGGCCAATACGGCGGCAACGATGAGCGCGAGCAGACCCTGAACCAGCTGCTGACTGAGATGGACGGCTTTGAGGGCAACACCGGTGTCATCATTCTGGCCGCCACCAACCGCCCCGAATCCCTTGACCCTGCCCTGACCCGCCCCGGCCGCTTTGACCGCCGGGTGCCCGTGGAGCTGCCTGACCTCAAGGGCCGCGAGGAGATCCTGAAGGTCCACGCTAAGAAGGTCGCGCTGGCCCCGGGCATCGACTTTACCACCGTGGCCCGGATGGCCTCCGGCGCGTCCGGTGCCGAGCTGGCCAACATCGTCAACGAGGCCGCGCTGCGGGCCGTCCGCGCGGGCCGCAAGAGCGTGACCCAATCCGACCTGGAGGAGAGCATCGAGGTGGTCATTGCAGGCTACCAGAAGAAGAACTCCATCCTGACCGACCACGAAAAGTGCATCGTAGCCTACCATGAGATCGGCCACGCTCTGGTCGCCGCCAAGCAGACCCACTCCGCCCCCGTGCAGAAGATCACCATCATCCCCCGCACCTCGGGTGCTCTGGGTTACACCATGCAGGTGGACGAGGGCAACCACTACCTGATGAACAAGGAGGAGCTGGAAAACAAGATCGCCACCCTCACCGGCGGACGTGCCGCCGAGGAAGTGGTGTTCCACTCCATCACCACCGGTGCTTCCAATGATATCGAGCAGGCCACCAAGCTGGCCCGCGCCATGCTGACCCGCTACGGCATGAGCGATGAGTTTGACATGGTGGCACTGGAGACCGTCAACAACCAGTATCTGGGCGGCGACACTTCCCTTGCCTGCTCTGCCCAGACCCAGTGTGAGATCGACCAGAAGGTGGTGGAGCTGGTCAAGGCCCAGCACGCCAAGGCTGTGCAGATCCTGACCGACAACCGTGCAAAGCTGGATGAGCTGGCCCAGTATCTGTACCAGAAAGAGACCATCACCGGCGACGAATTCATGGAGATCCTGAACCGGGAAGGTTAAATCCCACCGTCAATGCTTCGCATTGCCACCGCCCCTAGTAGGGGCGGCTCTGGCGCTACGTAGAGCCCTGCGAGTTCCCCTTTATGCCAAGGGCCCCACTATTAGGGGCAACAGTAACAACCGCCGCCAGTGGCGGATAAAGGGCGTTGCTGTTGGGGCCGCGGCCAGCAAGACACAAGTGTTGTTTACAACACGAAGTGGATGCTGGGTGCCGCAACCCGGACCTGTCACGCGGAGCGTGACTGAGGGGTTTAACGTTCCATAAAAATTTCCTTCCCCCTGCAATAAACAAGCCGCCCGTTCCGTATTCATTACAGAACGGGCGGTTTTTCGTCCATAGTACAGGAGGTATATTTCTTATGAAGATTCTGAATACAATGCTGGGCCGTCAGGCCATTGCCGCAGCCCTGGTGCTGTCCCTTGCCATCCCCATGAGCGTCGGCGCATTTGCCGAGGAGCCTGCCGCTGCGGCTGCCACCGATGACACCGTTGTTGCAGGCTACCTGCCCCCGCAGGACGAAAGCGTGATGCTTCAGGGCGAGATCGCGCTGCACAGCGGCGACGTTGCCGTGGGCGAGACCGACCCCGCCTACGGCGGCTACGGCGCACCGGAGGGTGACCCCATTCAGGGCGACATCATGCTGATCTCCGCTGACGAGGCAAAGACCACCGAAGCCCGGTACACCGTCAAGGGCCTGCTGGGCCGTCAGGTCCTTTACACCGCCCGGCAGGAGGGCCGTGTCCTGACGCTGGACGTTCCGGACTGCGCCGCCACCTTCCGCACCACCATTCAGGACATGAAGACCCTGATGGAGCAGGGCGTGTCCACACTGGTGCTCACTACGGAGAAGGGTTCCACCACCCTGAACCTTTCCCTGCTGTGCGAGGGCCAGACCGACACCCAGCGGGTGGTGCTGCGGCAGCTGGGCGACAGCGCTTTCCTGACGGTCGGCCTGCGCTGCCGCCGCGACCTCATCGTGGGCCGCTGAGTGGGGTGTGTTCCCCTTTCCTGAAGCTTAACAGAAACACAGCAGGAGCGCTCTGCCGGTATGACCCGGTGGGGCGCTCCTGCTGTGTTTGGGAAATATCAGAGGATGTCAAATTTTACTGCGCATTCTGCTTGAGGTCCTGTGCCTTCTTCCAAGCACGCAACACGCTGATCTTGGTAACCATGTTGTCCGGATAGAACTTTACCTGTTCAGGGGGCAGCTCTGTATCCTGATCGTTCAGGTCAGGCATGAGGTCGTGCTCCATGGCCCAGCGGGCAGCATGCTGCAGATCCATATCCTGCTCTTCCTGGCCAACATCGGGGTAGAGGATCTCAGATTCCGGCATAGGCTTGCCTGCATCCTCCCACAGCATCATTGCAAGAGCACTGCGGTTGCTGGGGAAGTAAGGCAGACCCCACATCTGGCCCACAAGATCGGTGCCCAGCGTGTAGCCGACCAGTGCGCCGCCAGCCACAACAGCCGTACCGACAATGATGGGGCCAACAACATCAGAACCATCCTCAATGTCAGCGCTGCGGTACTGTGCAGCCACATCCACATCATCATTCATGGTAAAGGTGATGGACTCAGCCTTGTAATCCTGATCCTGCGGCAGGTCAAACTTGCCGGTAGACCAGAGATCAAACACCATACCCTCGGGAACCTTCGTCTGGTCCAGCGTCACGGTGACTTCTGCACCATCCGGCACAAGGCAGGTCTGCTTGCCGCTGGTCTCATCGGTGCTGGTTTCCAGTGTGTCGGTCACATCAATGCCGCCGTTTTTCACAGCAAAGGTGCCGCCGGTCACGGTCAGGGTATGATTGACGACAGGCTCATCCTTCTTCCACTGTGCCGTAAACACCTCATCACCCGTCAGTTGTTCAAGCTCACTCTCAGCTTTATAGAGCTTACCTTTAAGACTCAGCCATCCAGCAAACTGGTAGCCTTCTCGTGTGGGAGCCGCTGCAAGCTTCACGCTCTCTTTTTCATGGTAGAAAGCATCGTTGTAGTTGGCAGTTTCGTCGCCAATGCCTTCATTCAGGTTGTACTGGAGGCGATACACACTGGCAGTTTCCTGATGTTTTTCCAACTCCCGGTGGCAGTAGTTGCAGGTCGTCGTTGCATCCCGCCACTCATTTCGCTCGTCGAACTTTTTCCAATCCGAATAGGTGGTGGTAAAAGCCTTGTCATGCGCACCATCGGTATAGCTGTGGGTCAGCATCTTGCCTTCTTTCCAGACCGGCTCACCGTTCCAGTACACCTCTGTCCGACCAGTATTGTATTTAAAGCCGAACACCTGCGAACAGGTCATTGTACTCCGGGCAGCCTTGACAGTGGGATTGGTGATATTGATGATGTACTTACAGTCGCCCCTGTTTTTGTCGTTGATGATCAGCGCTTGCTTATCGAAGAAGCCATTGGAGGAATTCACGGTGCAGTTGTTAAAGTTAACCGTAATGTCAAATTTTTTTGCACTGTAATCCGTGTAAACATTGATCACTTTTCCCGTTGCATTAAAGGTGCAGGTATCAAATGTCATGATCGGGGAGCAATACGTCCAGAGTGCATATTGTCCATTTGGAGCATTGAAGGTCGTATCGATAAACTTTGCACTGGTATAGCCCCAATAGTCTGTCTTGCCGTTGATGACGCAGTTTTCCACTACTGTATTGTCAATACGGATGAAGCCCAGATAATCCACCACGCCAGAGCGAAGCGTCATATTTTTGAAGGTGACTGTTCCGGCACCATCAAAGCTGTAATCGCCGTTATATTCTGTGCCGAGATTATTCGGGTCCGGCACCTTAGCACCGATATACCAGGTCGTTTTATCAGACCCCTGCCCCACAAAGGTCAGGTCTTTTCCCTTGGGCTTTTGATTGTCTTTGAGTTTATTGTGCAGTGTATAATTGCCCGCGCCAAGGATGATAGTATCACCGCTATCTGCATCTATCACAGCAGCTTCCAAAGACGGATAGCCCTTATTATTCTTATTTTCGTTCCATGCTACTTCGGTGCCGGCTGCGTCATCCGCAAAAGCCAGCATGGGAAGCATCTGAAGCATCATTGCCACTGCCAGCAGGGCCGCCAAAAACCGGTTTTGACTTTTCTGTTTCAACTTTCTTCATTCCTTTCATCGCTATTTGCATTTTTGCAACGGATTCCCCGCAAGGAACCCTCCAGATTCCTACCGCACTGTCACCTCCCCTGTAGGTTCCATTCTCCGCATTGCAGGTCTCAGCCAGGTTGCTGAGTGCTTTGTTCTCAAAGGAATTTTTGTCATTTCATTATACCCCCCCCCCCTAAATTAAAATCAAGTATTTTGAAAACTTTTGTTGATATTCACAAATCAGGTATCCTCTTTCGGTCATTTTCACGAAACTGCCTTTGACAAAGAAAAAAGCGGCCTGCCAGTGACTGACAAGCCGCCCAAAATATTGCCATATTCCAAATGAAAAGTTGCTGACAGCATG
>UMFM01037075.1_pt1 | contig 12588 bp, 9 predicted proteins | sample 1965011 | NCBI WGS metagenome assembly UMFM01 (sample SAMEA4836046, study PRJEB28245) | human gut metagenome | biome: gut microbiome; material: fecal sample | place: Denmark | collected 2008 | reverse complement strand
GCGGCATTCATCAACGCGCTGGCCAACCAAGTTTTGCCGCTGCCGATGGCGCCTGTGATGACGCAGTGCTCGCCATTTCGGATCCAATCGCAACTGGCCAAACGCTCAATCAATCCGCGATTCAGATTGCGGTCAGGTGCATACAGAGTATTTTCAATACATGCGCCCGGATAGAAGCATGCTGATTTTTTTGATCCGCGTCGCAACCTTTCTCGTTTGCCTTCGAGCCGCTTCGCTCACGAGACATTCGTATAAGAACTCCACCGGATCTAAGCTTTGGTAATTCGGAAGCTTGACAAGTTCCATCGCTTTTATCAGGATGCCGCCGGCGCACAGCTCAAGGCAAACCTCTTTAAGATCCATTACCGATCGACTCATCGTTCACCCCTCATCGATAGTTGTTTCTGATATTGGCGTGAGCCGGAGACAAATAGTCGTCCGCGATCCTTTGATCGTTTCCAATGTTGGGCTCCAGATTGTTTTCTTTGGCCCAAATAAGCTGCTCACATCTTTTGCGCGTTTCTTGATAGGTGACGTTGCCGTACTCAAGACGCGTACTCAGAGCCTGATAGATGATGGAGACGGGGAAAAGCTTGAAGAGCCTCATCAGGGCATTGCAAGCCCGGCCGTAAGGAAAGTTGGTTTTTCCTTTTTTTAGATGCCGCACCAGATGATCGGCAAAGTCTTCCGGCAATCCTGCCTTGACAAACTCGGCAACCCATTCGCGAGGTTGGCGTCGGTATTTTCTTTCCGCGTCAGTCAGGTGCTCCGGCAATAGGTGGGTCTTGTTGCCCTGTGGGTTCTTGTATCGCACGTGCTCAGCGATTTTGCCCCACGAATCCAGGTCATAGATGTAGATCTTTTCATCGGTGATCGTTACGGAAACGCGCTTGCCGGTGTACTCCGGCGGCGTGCTGTAGCGATGACCATCACCTGAGATGCGTACGCAATGGCCACGATCAACGACAAGGACGCGAATATCCAACGGGCAGAAGGTTTGGAGCGGTAGACGGCCAAGAAACTCGCGTTCTTCATCCTCAAACATTTGCCTGCGGGAGTTTGACCTTTCTGTTGCAGTAAACGGCGTGTTGTTAAGCGCTTCGAGTTTCGCTTTTACCTGTTCGTTGAGGTGATCGAGATCGCGCGCCATCGGGGTACGCTCCAGCTCCATCGCAGCAATGATCCGCCGCTCTGCGAGCCCTACACCGGCCTCGACCCGATTTTTCTGCTTGGGGCGACGAGGCTGACACGCCCATGGCTCAATGTCATAGTTGTTGCACAGGGAACGAACCGTCTGCTGCACTTCGCCTTCGTACCAGCTCTCGTGCTTGACGAGTGCCTTTGCATTGTCCATGACAAGGACCTGCGGCGTGCCGCCGAAGTATTCGAGTGCGTGAACGATGCCGGAGATCCAGCTCTGTTGCTTCTCATTGGGAAAGGCCTCAGCGTAGGTGAGGTTACTGTACGGCAACACCGCGATAAACAACCGCGCACGTTGTGCCTCACAGTTCGGATCAATCCACTTGAGGTTGTCGCCGGCGAAGTCAATCTCCATGCGCTCACCGGGAATGGCTTGGACATTGCCGTTAGGTACGCCAAGGCCGTTGGTTTGCCGCCACTCGGAGTAGCGGCGACAAAAGGAGGTGTAGGTGTATGGACGTCTGACGACTAGTGACTTATAGGCGTCGTACAGCAATTTGAGTGTGACATTCCGGCGGGCTAGCTTTTTGTGAACTTCTACCCAGTCTGGTTCTTGGTATGCCTTGGTGGTCGATGGGTAAAAAGTTTCCAATAGGTGCGTGTCGGGCAATTGGATCAACTCAGCCACATTGGCGCCGCCGCCATGCGATAGAGCTGTTTGAGAAAGAAGACTCACAGAGGGTTTGGAAATCCCCAACTTCTGAGCAGTGACGCGGATTGAAAGACCGTCCTGCATGCAGCCAAGCAGCTGCCGGAGGAGGGGAACTGGAAACTTATTCATAAGTCCTCCGGTTGGTTAAACAGAGGACTTGGTCTATCATTTCCTGGTGTCCGAATGTTTAGGATTGTCCCTTAGCCGGCTGACCAAGTGTGTGAGATTGTGAGTGCCCGAATGTTTGTTGGGCGAACTGTTTGTTAAAGTACCCCCTCCCCTGTGTGAAACAAGCAACCGGCGTGGGAGCATACTGAAAAGCATTCGATAAGGTGCCCATAACAAGCCGCTTGTCCATGCGGACTTAAAACCATAGCCCACCAATCGGCGAGTTCCCGAATCGATAATGCAGGCTAACTAAAGTTAGCCCTCGTTTGTTGGAATGTAAGTAATATCGCCTCATTGATGTCAAAGTCATCAAAATTCCGTTTCTCCAACCTTAGTTCAAGGGGATAAGTCGGCTCTTTACTGGGAAACTCTCCTCCGTTTTGGAACCATTTCGTAAGGTGACTCATTAGCCCTAGCATGTTATGAACTCACATCGTCGCTAGGTTTTTCTGGAATTGGTACACAAGATTGTTGGATTTCAGGTATCCTGAGGAATCCAAGAAAATGTCCGCAGCTTCAATCGACAAGGCATCATAAATGGGAACCAATACCGAAAAACTCCATCTTCTATGGGATGAATTTCTGCGTCGCTGGCCTCTGGAAAAACTTGGCGTAATGAGTCTTTCCGAGTATTCCAAACTCAAAAATCAGGACACTTTCACATATTGGCTTGAACGCAAGCTGTACGATTTGGGAAGTATTCGCGGTGGCACTGCTCTCAAGTTTGGTATCTACGCCCACGATCCAGCTACAGGAAAGAACACTAAACAGGCGTCCGATGACGAGTACACATGGAACAAAAAATTAGGAGACGATGCTGAGAGTGCTTTTCAAGCTGTCAAAGCTTCGCTTGTAAAAGTTGCGCATGCTTCGCAGGACTCCGACTTGACAACCATTGAAAACGACGCTGTTTTACCGCCGACTCTCAAATGGAAGGTCGCCTTTCTGTATCAAAATAGAACTCGTCCAATCTGCCCGGCGATTTATGCTGACGACTATCTCCGATCAGTTGCCGGGGTTGGCCAGAAGACGTCACATCTGGATGCAGTCAAAGCCTTAATGTTATCCTATGACGGAAAGGAAGACATTCTTGAGTTCAGCAGACGCAAATGGGAGTCCTATAAAGAAACGCAGATCAAATGGGAATATTCTGACTACGATCCAAAGATCACGGAAGAAACTTGGCTTGAACTGCTCAAGGATCCGACGATAGGCACGCCGGAAACGCTGACTGTTCTAGCCCGAATGAAAGAGCTTGGAGGCGAAGCGACTTGTTCTCAGCTTTCAGAAAAATTCGGCAAAACTCCCGATTTTTACAACATAAATGGCAATGCTTTGGGACGGCGAGTGATTGAATCCCTTGACATTCCAGTTTTGCAGGACGCTGAAGATCAAAAAGACCGTTTTTGGGTCGTTCCTTTTCTTGGCCGAGAACTTAATCGCAAAATCGATCAACAAATCCCTGGCTTCTTTATTTGGAAACTAAGACCGGCTCTCAGCAAAGCGCTCGAAGGCATGGACTTGTCCGCCTATCTAGAGCGGGACAGCGCTCAAGAAAATACCGAAACCGGAGTGCCGGAACCTGATGACCAACGCCAATATTGGTGGCTCACTGCCAATCCCAAGTATTGGCGCTTTTCAAATGTTCGTTTCGGAGAGGAGTTTTCCTACACGATCGTTTCTGAAAACGGGTATAAGCGCCAAATCTATCAGAATTTTTTAGAGGCCAAGGCTGGCGACATCGTGATTTGCTATGAGTCCAAACCCATCATGAAAGTTATGGGACTTGCGGTCGTTACGAAGCCTCAAAACGGACGGGAACTTTTCTTTAAAAAGATTTCTGTCTTGCAAAATCCGATCGAATACAAAACTCTCAGAGAAAATAAAGAGTTAGCGAATTTAGAGTTTTTGCGTAGACCGCAAGGATCGCTCTTTAAGGTTACTCGGGAAGAGTATGAAGTCATATACGGACTCATTGACGAGAACAACGGCGAAGGCTACCAAGTTCATACGGTTCAGGAACACTACAACGACAACGATTTTCTGCGCGAAGTTTGGCTGCCAGCGGGAGATGTGTTGAGGCTTAAGCGCTTATTGGAGGTTAAGAAAAACATTATCCTGCAAGGTCCACCCGGTGTCGGCAAGACTTTTGCCGCCAAGCGCCTTGCATGGGCAATGATGGGAGTGAAGGACGAAGGCCGCATCTGCATGGTTCAATTTCACCAAAATTATTGTTACGAGGATTTTGTCATCGGCTACAAGCCAGACGCAACCAGCTTCAGCCTGCAAAGAGGCGTTTTTTACAATTTCTGCCTGAAAGCAAGCCGCGATCCGGAAGGTCGTCCCTACTTCTTTATCATTGACGAAATCAATCGCGGAAATTTAAGCAAGATTCTTGGCGAGCTGATGATGCTTATTGAAGCTGATCACCGAGGGGAAAGCATCTTCCTTGCTGCCGAAGAAGAACTTTTCGTTGTTCCGAAGAATCTCTACATCATCGGCATGATGAACACAGCGGACCGTTCTTTGGCAATCATCGACTATGCACTGCGCAGGCGCTTTAGTTTCTTTACGATGCAGCCCGGTTTTAAAGCAGAGGGCTTTCAGAGGCTCTGTGCAGACGTCAGAAAAATGCTGACAGAGGCGGGCGATGATGCAACGCGTTTTGACAGACTGGTTGCCGAAATTCAAAACCTCAATAAGGCAATTGAACAGGATGATTCTCTTGGCAAAGGTTTTCTGGTAGGACACAGCTATTTGACAGGAGTTCCTGTTCCTGATCCCGAAAAATCCACCGCAGATTGGTTTTCCAATTTCAACAACTGGCTGGATTCGGTTATCCTCTACGATTTGATCCCGTTGCTCGAAGAGTACTGGTACGACGATGGCGAGCAGTTGGAGAAATGGACGGAGCGGTTGAAGATGCACGTATCTTCGGTTGTTGAGCATTGAAATGACTGCTACTAACGGAATTTTGATCCGCAACATCTTTCACATGCTTGCCTATGCCTACAAGGGCTTGCGGCACAAAAGCTATGAACGGATCGCCATTGAGTCATTCGATCATATCGAGGACTTAATGGCTGCCATTCTGCTGCGTGGCATCAATCAGCAAATCAAACAAGGCCTTCATCGAGACTATCAGCTACACAGTGACAATCTTCTGACTGTAAGAGGCAGAATCGTGCTTGCAGAAACGATACGTCAGCGTATTAAGCGCCGACGGCAAATCAACTGCAAGTACGATGAGCTCTCCGTCGATAATCTCTTCAACCGAATCCTAAAGGCAGCCGCCCTTGTCTTGGTGCGAAGCAGCAAACTCAAAGCGGATCTTCGGCAGGCTCTAAAGAAGACTTTGACGAGCTTGCAAGAAGTTTCATCACTGAATCTAAATTCGGTGAATTGGTCCCGACTACAAATCGGGCGACAGACACAGACTTACGAACTGCTTCTCAATATCTGTCGACTCATTCAATTGCAGGCTTTGCACACAGAAGAAGATGGGTATTTCCGGCTAGAACAGTGGATGGATGAAGGCACTATTGCGTTGCTCTACCAGAGGTTTTTGCTTGAATATTTTCGCGAGCATCACCCGCATCTCGCTCCTGCAGCAAAACATATCCCATGGGATTTAGCTGAAGAGACCGAACGTAGTTCGTTTTTGCCTGTGATGATCTCAGACGTCATACTTTCCAGCGACAAGCAGATACTCGTTATTGACGCAAAGTTCTATGGCAAAACGCTTCAAAAGCACCACGACAAATTAAAGTTTCACTCGAATAATCTCTATCAGATGTTTGCCTACGTCCATAACTTCCAGGCACACAATCCCGATAAGGAAGTTTCCGGCATGCTGCTTTACGCCAAAACGCAAGAGCAGATTGTTCCGAATGACACGATCAAATTGCATGGCAACATGTTCACCATTCGAACGCTCGATTTAAATTGCGATTTTGTGAACATCTGCCATGAGCTCGACGCGATCGCTGCCTCGGCTTACCACGCAACTCACGCGGATTTTGGATGAGGGACGCCCAAGGCATGGCAGGAGCATACCAGCCGTAACTCCCGCCCACTTGATCGCTGACGATTAAAGTAGTCCAGGAGGTTTTCTATCCCTAGCAAATCCAACAGATCTAGGTGTCGTTTGGCTAACGCTCCGACGTTGGAAGCGTCCGTCGTCCGGTGCTTTCGTGATGTAGGCGCCAAGACCGACGGAGCCTTGGGGAGGGGACTGTATTTATGAGAGCCTGTTGTGGGGGCAATTTGGCTGCAGTAGTCATAGGCGATTAGCAGACAAAGTCAATGGCGGCTGTGGCCCCTCTCTGTCAAAATACTTCCTAATTGTTAATCAGGAGGGCACGGAGACAGACAAATGGGTAGCCCCTATCCTCTCGAAAAGAAAAATCAAATCCTCGGGAGAATCCTTTCAAAAGCAATCACAGTTGCACAGGCGCACCGTGAGTATAGGATTGCAGAAAGCTGTCTGTACCACTAATTGAAGGCAATCAAGACTTCAGGAGCGCAACCCTTACAACGCTCTCAGCCCGCTCCTTTGCCGCGCGGTATGAATCTGCGAGCGGCAATCGTTGCCGAGGGGTATTGCCAAGAGCTTGGCTTTGATTCCCCGGCAGCCGGCAAATACTGTCGAGCCAAAGGCGTTACCCTGGAAGAAATCAAGCGCTTTAGCGCCTGGCTTGCGCACAACGATGGCGATGTCGTGCTTTATGCAAGCGCACGAGCAAGAGCTGATCAACAAGGTTTCTGAGCTCAACGAAGAGCACAAACAGCAAAACCGAGAGCTGCAGCGCAAGGAAAAGGCGCTGGCAGAAGGCGCGGCTTTGTTTGTGTTGACAAAAAAAAGTGCAGGCGATCTGGGGGGACAAGGAAAAATGATCAGCGCCCGGGATCGCCGTAAAGCCGTGGAGCTGGTCACGGAAGCTGTTGCGGTCGGTACACGTGCTATCGAGGCTTGCAAATGCGTGGGCATTGCCTTCAGCAGTTACCTCAAGTGGCGTGATTGCCCGGAAGACGAGGACCAGCGTCCGAAGCGCGAATTTGCAGCCAACCTGCGGGCGCTATCATCAGAGGAACGCCAGGCCGTGTACGAGCGTTATTGCCAGCCAGATGTCTGCGATCTGAGTGTTCGACAGGCCTTCTACGCCTTGCTGAACAAGGGCGAGTATCTGGCCTCTGAGTCAACGGTGTACCGTGTTTTGCGCCGTTTCAAGGTCAATGCGCGCCGTGACGGAGTTCGCCCCGCTATCAAGCAGTACAAGCCGACAAGCTACGAAGCGACAGGCACCAACCAAGTCTGGAGGTGGGATATCACGTATTTGCGAGACGCAGAGCACTCAACGCGCCTTTACTACGCTTTTGCAGTGATCGATATCTATAGCCGCTACATGGTGCACTACGATGTTTTCGAGGCCGAGACAGCCCAAAACGCCGTGCGCTTTCTGAGCGAGGCGATGGATAAGCACTACATATACGTCCGCTTTGTTTGGTTTTGCATCGGACAATGGGGCGACTATGAAAGCCGCTGAAACTCTGGGCTTGCTGGCGGTGCGCGGCGTGGAGTTCTCACAGTCGGCCTCGGGTCAGCAACGATAACCCCTACAGCGATGTGCTGTTCAAAACCATGAAGTACACCGAGCAATGGGAGCACAGCGGCATTGACAACGTACCCCCCCCTGGGCGCGTTTTAGTGGCGCGGATGCGGCGATTTGCGAGGCACGACGCGTGGTGCTCGAAAAGGCCAGACAACAGCATCTGGAACGATGGATTGGCGGTCGAGTGATGAGGTGCGAGGCCATCGGAAGCCAGTGGTTGGATCCGGATAGACGGATTACTTCATTGAAAGTTGCTGCCTAAATCAACAATGAGCAGAAAGACTCCTCATTGAAGTTTTGAAGTACCTTTGACAGATACCGGGTAAGATGTACACGACGTCAGCTGCTTACAGAGAGGATTCTCGGATAGCAGTGTTACCTCCCGACGCGAAAAGTACCTGAAACACTTGATCCTTCTCAACCTCAACGAACTGGCATCCCGATGATCCGCCCTGTTACAGGCGTAGGCAGATGATTGTCCTGGTCCTGTTTTTCATGAAGATAGGCTTCAAGAACATCGACTTCCAGTGGGCCGGTTTCCAGAATCCTGGCATGTTTCCCGAGCATCGAAAAATGGTCGCCCCCGCCGAGAAGATAGGAGATCGTGACAATGCGATAGACGTTCTCGGGCTGAATCGGCTCCCAGGTTTCTGTTTCCGTGAGTATTTCAGCGGACACGATGCGATGTCCAACTGGGGCTGCAGGATTCAGTCGATAGCGGAGCCCCGCGGTCTGCAGGAGCCTCGGGCCGATCACGTCGGGATCCGAGATGCCGTGTTCGAGAGCTTCCCGAAGCACCGCGCCCGAGACGTCAGCCACCTGAATACGATTCCCGAAGGGGTGAATATCGAGCAGATCGGCGTGGGTGACGGGGCCGATGGGCATAGCGGCTCGTACGGCACCGCCGTTTAAAATTGCCGCGACTGCACCTCGTGACCGGCCCCAGGCAAGAAACGCGTCGGCGGTTGCCATGCCCGAGAGGCAGTCGCCTTCTCGACAGGGATCGAGCCCGTCGGGAAGGGACGACGTGTTGACGCCCACGAAACGCTTCTGATCGGCTCGAATGGCTTCAAGCGATCTTTCAACGAATTCGTGCATCGGTTTGTCGCGACGAAGGCTTGGTACGAGTTCTTCGAGGTCGCCCTCAAACTGCACGATGCGGCCCGCATCGTCAAAAGAAACCGTGAGCCGTCCGAGATAGCGTGTCGAGCGCCCCGCCTGTACCACGAGCGTCTTCGAGCCGTCGTCATGCGCGATGACCGTCGGGTAAGGACCTTCCGAATGCGGATGATCCCCGAGAACGCTGTGGGTGTGACCTCCGACGATCGCATCGATAGCAGGCACAGCGCGGGCAAGCGCCTGATCGGCCTCGTAGCCCACATGCGTCACTGCGACGATGTGTGTTACGCCAGATTTTTCAAGTTCCGCTGCGGCACGTCGAAGCGCCGTTGCACGTTTGGCAAAATTCGTTTCAGGGCAGGCTTCGGAAATGTCTTTGCTTTCATCGTTGGCCAGACCGATGATGCCGACCTTGATGCCGTCAAAGTCCTTCACGACGGTTGCAGGAAGCGGCGCCGTCGAGAGCGGGCAGGCGGGATTCTTTTCAAGATTCGCGGCGAGAACCGGGAAGGGAAGGGCCTTCACATACCGGGCAAGTGTTTCGCATCCTAGGTCGAATTCGTGATTGCCGAGTGTCACCGCGTCCCAGGGCATGCGTCGCATGGCTTCCCGCGCCCAGGGCATGCTGCCCGTTCTGAAAAAATGAGTCCCCTGCCAGAAGTCGCCGGCATCGAGCGCGAGCACAGCTGAGCCTTGGGCCTTGGCTTGAGCTTTCACGTCGGCTACGAGCGCCGTAACTCGGGCGAGGCCGCCGACGGCATCGGTGTCATCGTAGACGGGGCCGCGGTCGTTGACGCCGGCCGCCGCCGAATGGACGTCGTTGACGTGCAGGATCGTCAGGTCCCAAGCGAATGAGGCCGGTGAGACTAAAGATCCGACGAGCGCACAGGTAGCGGCAACGAAAGCGCGTCGTAGTGAATGAAGTGGAACGTAGGCAAGCGACATAGCGTTTCCGAAACAAGGTGCGAGCATTCTACTTCCCGAGGCATCATGACGGCCTTGCAGAGTTGGTGAGAGGAGAATGGAGTCGAGCCGTCGCGAGCTCGTGGCAAGTCTTTGATGCGTAACAGAGACCTGTTTGTTCCATAGTAATTTGTCCAGATCAGGCTCTGTAGGGAAAAGCTCACACTCGTCAGTCAACCGGGCGATTGCTCAGTCATGCGTGTTAGTTGATGCAAGAAACTCAAGCATTCTTTGATTAACTTGCATCAACCAACATCAATTACTACAAAATCCACCGTTTCGGATTTCCCATCCCTGCAGCCTTCAAGTTCGACTCGACAGCCAAACGCTCGACAAAATCCTCGGCCCCGGAAAGTTTCCTGAACGCCGCTTGACGGCCCACGGCCGCAAAGTCTCCGGGCGTCAGATTTCCGAAATCGGCCACACGGTCAAGCGCTTCGATGCCATCAGTCAAACCAAGCTTGCCCGCATAAGCCTTGGCCATCGCCACGGCCTGTTCGGGGCGCAGGTAGTCAAATTTCGTCTTCAGATCAAAGCGACGCAGACACGCAGGATCCAGGTCGTCCTTCAGATTCGTGGTTGCGATGAAGTAACCGCCGAAGCGTTCCATCTGAGCAAGCATTTCGTTGACGGCCGTCACTTCCCAGCTGTACCGAGTCGCCTGGCGATCACGAAGGAACGAATCCACTTCATCGAGCAAAAGCAAAGCGCCGTCGCGCTGCGCCGTCTCAAAGGCGTCGGCAATGAGCTTTTCCGTTACGCCCACGTAGCAGCTCGTGAGTTCCGCGCCGGTTTTGCGCATCAGAGGAATACCGAGTTCCCGAGCAACGTACGCGGCATAAGCAGACTTACCCGTGCCCGGAGGCCCGTAGATGCAAAGACGCCCGCAGTGAGCAGCACGCAGCCCTTCGAGCAGATTTTCGAGATCCAGTTCAGAATTGACAAACTGAGGCTCGTAGAGCTCCGGCAGCAGCGTGTTGTTGTCAACGACGCGTCCCATGTGCTGGGCCTTGAGCATCTGGTCGGCCATCTCGATGATCTCGTCCTCAGAAGGAGATTCGGACGTTTTGCCCGTTTCGCGAACGATGTCCGAAATCGATCGAATCACGGCGCTCGACAAATTTTCCGTCAAGGCAAGCCGTTCGGTCGTGCCTTTCGAGAGTCGGTGATCAAACGCTTTGCTGATCATTTCGCGTCGATAGGCAAGCCCCGGTGACTTGACTTCGATTACCATATTGAAGCGACGCAACATGGCAGGATCGATGTTGCCAATCGAATTGGCGGTCCAAAGCGTGACAACCGGATTTTCTTCCAGAAGGCGGTTGATTTCACCTTTGTTGGTGCGTCCGCTGAAAAAGAACGATCCCAGGTCGTTGAAGACGTCTTCGGCTTCGTCAATCACCAAAATATTGGTATTGGTTTGCGAAAGGACGTTGCCCGCAGCCTTCCAGAACTTCAGTCGCGAGGTACGCTCCTCTTTCTTTCGCGTTTCCTTTTCGGCGAACTGCACTTCGTAACCGGTGAGCCCCAGTTCCTTGGCAATGACACGCGTAAGTTCCGTTTTGCCGCTGCCCGGAGGTCCGTAAAAGAGGATGTTGACGCCTTTGCGCTCGCCGGCTACGGCAGACTTGAGGTAGGGGAGAAGAACGCGGCTCACGATCGGCAGATGCGGAAAGTGTTCGACGCTCAAGGTCGGTTCGGGGGCCGGCAAAAACGACTCCTGCAGCAATTTGGACAAGGACAGTTTCACGCTTAAGGTTGAAGGAGACAGCACTGCCCCCGGAACAATCTGCTCGCAAAATTCGTCGCCTGATTCTCCGTAATCCAGAAGACCGATGGAAACAAGTTTTCCTTCGGCGGCAAGAGCCTTCTTGACGTCTTCGCGATCAGCGTTCAGAGCCAGAGAGAGCGTATCGATAACGAGTGTCATGCCTAGCTCTCCGTAGTCGAACAGATCGCACAGCAGTCGGTTGACGAGCTTCACGTCACGCGCACAGTAGACGAAGGCGAGAATGCGGGTTTCCAGATCCGAGAGCTTGAAGTTCTCCTGAAGCAGACGAAGGTTGGCGGCAAAGGCTTCAGGCAAAGCGGAGAGTTCGTCGGAGCAGGCCGATTCCAAATATCGCAGTTCACGGCTCAAGGCACGCGGCATGCCGTTTTCCAACAACTTGGCGGTAAACGGATGGCCGGGAAAAGGGCGACAGTACGCGCCGATGGTCTCCGGATGACGCGGCTGCACCGTCAGGAAAGGCATCAATCCGTCGATAAAGTTGTATTGAGGCCAGACTTCTTCGATCAAATATCGGATGCGCTTTTCAGGAGCAATGACAGCATCCTCATCGAGTTCCATCTCGACGTCTGTAACCGCTTTGATGTCTTTGACGGCGCCGGTTTCCAAGAACTTCTCATTGTTGAGGATCAATGCTCCCAGATGCAGGTGACGACGAAGTTTGAGTCCCCAGAAGAACTTCGGCAAGGCGTCGTGGGAGTACATGTCGTTGCGGGCTACTTTTGCCCACAAGTCACCATTGCACAGCAATCGCAGCATCCAAAGGTTGACGACGGAGTGCCCGATGTTGGAATTGTTCAGGTTCAAAGAGGTGGCGCGATCAGACATACTGCACTTTCTCATCATTTATTTCGTGAAATTCGACAAGTGCAGAATAGGTCTCGGTGCGTCAACGATTGACGCATGGAGCATTCGTTGATCAATTGATGTGCAATTATTTTCCCCGATCGCTGCTTTCGTTGCAATGCGACGAAGTTTGTCGCATCCCTTCTTACGATCTCGGTCAACAAAATGTTTGAACACCGTCAGCTCATGCAAGCGAACGGTTATGGGAAGAGAGGAGCCGGCATAGCCGGGAAAGAGAA
>UMFM01027445.1_pt1 | contig 12688 bp, 9 predicted proteins | sample 1965011 | NCBI WGS metagenome assembly UMFM01 (sample SAMEA4836046, study PRJEB28245) | human gut metagenome | biome: gut microbiome; material: fecal sample | place: Denmark | collected 2008 | reverse complement strand
TCAGCAATATAATTCGGAAGCGACATTCCCGTTGTTTTCATAAAAATTTTGGAAACGTAGTCCTCTGAGAGGAACACTTTTCCTGCAAGCACGGATCTTGAAAGATCCTCGTTCAGATTCTGTTCGATATAGTCTTTTAGCTGCTCCACCACATTGTCACTGCGGGATTCGTTCTTTTTCTGACCTTCCAGCACATCAAACAGATAATCGATGAACGCATGGGCACCTACCACAGAGAGAACCGCCTCTCTCCGTTTCGTTTCATACTCTTCACTGTCAAAAATCTGTCCGAAAACGATATTGCTTTCTTTTAAATAAACATATATATTCTGTATCATTTCTTCAAAAAAACGACTTGTGAAATCTTTTCGCAGACCGCCGCTTTTCTCACGCTTTCTCAGATATTCCTGCAGCTTTTCCCGCACAGCTGCAAGGGAATCGGATCGCTCCATCTCAGCCAGATACGTTTTCCACGGCACTTCCTGATAATCACGCTCTACGAAAGACCAGCGTGTCTCATACAGAATCCCTGTTTCATCCGGCACTACATACTTTTCCATCTCTTCGAGCTGATCGCGGCTCTTTGAAATCTCATCCAGTACCGCCGGCTTTCCCATGTACATGCAGAATCTTGCCGGAAACGCACCCGCCAGACAGGTCCGCAGTCCTGCCAGTTCCTCCTGCGTTCCCATCGCACTTCCGTGATTTCGCAACACAACTGCCCATTCCAGATCACTGACATGTACCACGGTTTCCAGTTGCATTTCTGTTGTTTCCACATATTCCGTCAGAACATTTGTAATCACAAAATTATATAAGCTGATCTCCTTTTTATAATGTTCCTTATCCGGAATTTCCAGTACCCGCAGCAGAATCAGATGGAAGGTCTCATCCGGAGTACAATATCCGCTCTTTTTTGCCCTTTCAATCCAATACTCCTCCTGCAGACACTGAACCAGAAGATCCTCCCAGAATTGCTTTTCATTCTCTCCTTTTTTCTCCTGTTTCTTCTGTTTTTGATGTTTTTCCTGCACAATCCCGACAATTCTGCGCAGCGCTGTTTCCAAATCCGCATTGGAAATCGGTTTTAACAGATATTCCCTGGACGACAGCTTCAGCGCCATCTGCGCATACGCGAAATTTGCATAGCTGCTCAGGAAGGTACATTCGATATCCAGCTTTTTGTACCGGATCCATTCCAGAAGCTCCAGCCCGTTCCCCTGCGGCATATCAATGTCACACAGCAGCATTTCAATCGGATACTCTTCCAGCAGCTTTTGCGCCTGACGGATGTTGTTTGCCGTAAATACCATATCAATTCCAATTCCGCTCCAGTTGACGGTTTCTTCCAGCTTTTCCACCAGAAGCTTATCATCATCTACAATCAGAATACTAATTCCCATAGGTAAGCCTCCAATATATTTTTCTTCTTTTTCCTACAGAAAAAAGCCAGCCGACAGACTCTTATTTTTCTGTCAGCTGGCCTGTTTAAAAACCATTATAACCTGTTTATTCTTTTCCGTCAAAGCAATAGGTACACATTTTGCATTTCGGCAGTCCGATCGACTCTACCAGATCGTCCAGACGGTGATACCTGAGGCTGGTGAAATTCTGACGGCGGCAGATTTCCTGGCACATGGACTCGTAGCGGTCACTCTTCGGATCTGCATACTCTTCCAGTACTTTCTCTGCGTTTTCTCCCTCTTTTTCCAGAATAATCCGTCTGGTGATCAGATCCAGCTCGGATTTGGAGCGGGAGAAATTCAGGAATTTGCAGCCATACAACAGCGGCGGGCATGCCGGGCGGACATGAACTTCTTTTGCACCGCTCTGATATAAAAATTCCGTTGTCTCACGGAGCTGGGTACCGCGCACGATGGAATCGTCGATCAGCAGCAATTTTTTCTGATCGATCAGTGCCTGCACCGGGATCAGCTTCATTCGGGCAATCAGATTTCTCTGTTCCTGGTTGGTCGGCATAAAGGAGCGTGGCCAGGTCGGGGTATATTTGATAAATGGTCTTGCAAACGGAACCTTGGACTCATTCGCATAGCCGATTGCATGGGCAATTCCGGAATCCGGCACGCCTGCAATGAGATCCGGGTGGACATTGCTTCCCGCATCACGTTTGGCAAGCATGGCACCGCAGTGATACCGCATCTCCTCGACATTAATTCCCTCGTAGGACGCGGTCGGGTAACCATAGTAAACCCACAGGAAGGAACAGATCTTCATCTCTTCCTGTGGCGGCACGAGCATCTCGACGCTCTCCGGCGTAATAAAGTCAATCTCACCCGGTCCGAGTTCATGGTAATCCGTGTAACCCAGGTTCAGATATGCAAAATTTTCAAAGGATGCGCAGTACGCTCCCTCTTTCTTTCCAATAACAAGCGGGGTGCGGCCTTTTTTATCGCGCGCAGCGTAGATGCCGTCTTTTGTCAGCAGCAACAGCGTCATGGAACCGTCAACAACATCCTGCAGATGGCGGATGCCCTCCGGAATCGTCTTTTCACTGCAGATCAGAGATGCCGCAAGCTCAGTTGCATTGATCTGACCGGTGCTCATCTCCTGGAAATGGGTGCGACCGTTGCCGTAAACCTCTTTTAAAAGCTGATCCATGTTGTTGATTTTTCCAACCGTGGTAATCGCAAAGCTTCCAAGGTGTGACTGGATCAAAAGCGGCTGCGGTTCATAGTCGGAAATGCAGCCAATGCCGAGGTTTCCCTCCATTTCTTCCACATCACGCTCAAATTTTGTACGGAACGGTGAATTTTCAATGTTGTGGATAGCACGTGAAAAGCCATTTACCCCGTATGTCGCCATACCGCCTCTTCTTGTTCCGAGATGTGAGTGATAGTCTACTCCGTAAAACAGTTCCAGTGTACAGTCTTTTCTTGATGCAACGCCAAAAAAGCCTCCCATTTCTTGTCTACCTCTCTTTGTGTATTTTTTCTCCCTTGGGTTCTCTTACATATGAATGCCCCGGCAAACCGGGATGCCCGGTTACTGTTCACCGATGCGGGAACCGCAGCCAGTCTTCTTTTAGTGTACCACGATCTTCTCCGTACTGTAAAGTACAACTAATAAATTTGATATAAAAAATAATCTACATTAATAAATAAATTTACAGCTTTTTCCACAAAGATTTTACTGTAAAATCAAAAAAAGAAAGTATTGATTCTTTTTATCGGTTATGATACTTTAAAACTGCTTATGAATCTTGGTTTTGCGTTAAACGCAAGAAAACGATTCATTCTTATTTTATCTTTTCTTAAGAGGAGGTTTTTTACCATGGTTTCACTTTTGTTACCAGTCATTTATCTGGCATTCATCAGTCTCGGACTGCCGGATTCTCTGCTCGGCTCAGCGTGGCCGGTCATGTATCAGGAGCTTGGAACTTCTGTTTCTTCTGCCGGCATCATTTCTATGATTATTGCCGCCGGAACAATCGTATCCAGTTTGAACAGCGACCGTCTGAATACCCGCTTCGGCACCGGAAAAATCACGGCAGTAAGCGTTCTCACAACAGCAGTGGCGCTGTTTGGATTCTCCGTCAGCCACTCTTTTCTCGCCCTCTGCCTCTGGGGTATCCCCTATGGCCTCGGCGCCGGAAGCGTGGACGCAGCCCTGAACAACTACGTTGCCCTGCACTACAAAGCCCGCCATATGAGCTGGCTGCACTGTATGTGGGGCGTCGGATGCAGCACGGGGCCGGTCGTCATGGGATATGCCATCAATCATTCCACCTGGAACAACGGCTACCGTACCATCGCATTGTTTCAGATTGTGCTGACTCTGATTTTATTTTTCAGTCTTCCGCTCTGGCAGAAGCCATCTGCTGATGCTTCTGCAGATGAGAACTCCGTTCCGGAGCAGAGAAGTTTTTCCCGCCTGATCCGCGTTCCCGGTGTCAAAGAGGTTCTAACCTGCTTCTTCTGCTACTGCGCAGTAGAATCTACTGCCGGCATGTGGGCTGCAAGCTACTGTACTTTGTTCCGCGGCATTGATGCAAAACGCGCAGCAAGCTGGGCAAGCCTGTTCTACATTGGCATCACGATCGGACGGTTCTTCTGCGGTTTCATCACAATGAAATTAAATGACCAGAAAATGATCCGGCTCGGACAGGCTGTCATCGCAATCGGCACGATTCTGATGCTGCTGCCGCTTGGCGATTCCCTTCTGTTTATCGGCCTGATCCTGATCGGACTTGGCTGTGCGCCGATTTATCCTTCCATCATTCACGAGACACCGGCAAACTTCGGTGCCGACTTAAGCCAGGGAATCATCGGCATCCAGATGGCCTTTGCCTACGTCGGAACCTGCCTGATGCCGCCGGTTTTCGGTGTTCTCGGCCAGCATATTTCCTTCGGACTGTATCCGGTATTCCTAATGGCCATTTTGATTCTGATGGTTGTAATGGCAGAGCGGATGCACCGTGTGACGGCGGAAAAGAGAAATTCTTATAAAGCCAATTATTAATTCCATTGTCCTGCAGCAGGAATTCGGTTTTTGATATGTTGCGTACAGGAAAATTCAACGATGTTTCCTGTAAGTAAAAATACATCTGATCAAGGTACTCCCTGAGCAGATGTATTTTTTTAAATTGCGGAAATATTTTTTAAGCACGCTCCTGCTCGAACTCTTTTGCCACATCCTCCAGCCGATTCAAGCGGATATTTTGTCAACGCAACGCAAAAACCGGAATGCTTACACATTCCGGTTTCCAGTAAAGCGCGAGACGGGATTCGAACCCGCGACCCCAACCTTGGCAAGGTTGTACTCCACCCCTGAGCCACTCGCGCATTTTTCATTTTTTATCTTGTTAAGTGCTCGCTGCACCTTACAAATGATACTATACAGGAACTTCCCTCATTTGTCAACAATTATTTTCAATTTTTTTCAAAAAAATCAAAAAACATCTACGATTCACCCAATTTTCGCCCTCCTGGCGGATCCAGCCGCTTTACCCCCGTCCCCACCGTCAGACCTCGCGTGGCTTCGTACCTGCGATGCAGGTACGAAGCCGCACGAGGTCGTCCGAGGTCGTCCGTATTCACCTCTACGCCTTCAGAATCGCGCTCAGCACATACTGATTATTTGAGAAATTTTTCTGCGAAATATCCCCGAGTCTGATCAGGTCAACATCCAGCCACAGTTCCTCTGCTGCCACCATCATATTTGCAAACATAATCCCGAAATTCACCTCATCCCACTTCCGAAGCTTCTCCACACTGTGCTTCTTCGAGAAAATATGAATCCTGTTATCATACACCACAAATCTCCACGGCTGGCTGTTCATACTGGATGGCGACAGTCTCGCCGCTTCCAGCATCTGCGTCATCCACTGTCGCGGCACCTCTTTGAACACACAAAGATCCTCCAGCGGCAGTCTCTTTGCTTCACTTTGCCGTCTCGTATGCGAACCATGACTCTTACCAAAAGCGACGATCCCCACCAGCCGCTTTCCGTTCTTCTCAAGCTCCGCCTTTTTCACACGATTACTTCCGATAAAGCAGGTTCCCAGTCCGATACTGCACAGATACAGCACCATCTGTTCCATAATATAACCCACGTTCATCAGATATCGTTCTGACTCCTCCGAATAAAAAGCCATATAATACGGCGCCTTCACACTGAACATACTGAGCATTCTCTCCTGCCCTTTTCTGTTGTCCAGAATCGCCATATCCACACCGATGCCCGAAAACAGTGCCGGCATCTCCTTATAATGCTCCCAAATCTTATCCAAAGTCTGCGGCGGAAGCGTATCAAAACAATAATTCCTTACTGATTTTCTAACAAAAATAGCCTCATATAAATTCATACTCTCACCCTTACTTCATCTGCTATCCGTCTGTTTTTGTTACAGTTCACTGCTGAATGAACAGTAATATTCCTTTCATAGCCGGCCGCGGCCCGCTCCCCATTTTTACAGGAGCAAAGCCGCATTCCGAAAAATTTACGTTTAATCTTCCGCATTCGACAGAAATACGGAAATTCTCCCTCTTAATCGCAAATATTTTTCAATTTCCAGCTCATCCATTTTTACTCTGTAATAATATTGTAACATATCCAAAAACTTTTTCAAGGGAAAAGCGCGCCAAATTTTGTATATTTTTCACACATATTTCCCATCAAATTTATGCAACTTTAAAACCTGTGCTTACGCTTCCGCGGTCAGCTTCTCCAACTCCTCCACATAAGAGGCAAACACATCCAGCGCCTCTTCCACCGGCTCCGGCTTTGTCATATCGACGCCGCAGATCTTCAAAAGGTCGATCGGATCCATCGAGCAGCCGCCGCTTAAGAACTGTTTGTACTTCTCCACGATACCCGGCTCCCCTGCCAGGATCTTGCTGCTGATCGCAATCGCCGCCGAAAATCCCGTTGCATACTGATATACATAGAACGGTGTATAAAAATGCGGAATTCTCGCCCATTCCAGCGCGATCTGCGGATCCGAAATCATATCCGGTCCGAAATACTCCTTGTTGATCGACAGATACAGCTCCGAAATACCGTCCGCCGTCAGCGTGCCTTCCTCTGCCATCTTCTCATGAATCCGCTTCTCAAACTCCGCAAACATCGTCTGGCGGAACACCGTTCCCTTAAACTGATCCAGGAAATAATTCAGCAGGAAAATCTTCTCCTCTTTTTCTTTCGCATGCTTCAGCAGATAGCGGATCAGCAGTGCCTCGTTGCAGGTTGATGCCACCTCAGCGACAAAGAGACGGTACTCCGCATACGTAAACGGCTGTGTATGGTTCGAATACCAGGAATGCAGCGAATGGCCCATCTCATGCGCCAGTGTGAAGACCGAATCGATATTTCCGTTAAAGCTCATCAGCACATACGGATGGGAATCGTAAGAACCCCAGGAGTAAGCACCGCTCTTTTTTCCTTCGTTCTCATAAACATCCACCCAGCACTCCGAAAAGCCCTTGTCCAGCAGTGCCACATAATCATCCCCGAGCACGGCAAGCGCTTTCTTCACGATCTCGATCGCCTGCTCATACGTATATTTCTGCTCGTACTCTTTCGTCAGAGAAACGTAAACATCATACATATGAAGTTCATCCACACCGAGCAGCTTCTTACGCAGTGCCACGTAGCGGTACATCGCCGGCATTTTTGCATGAATCGCCTCGAGCAGCTTGTCGTAAACCGAAACCGGGATATTTCCGCCATCCAGCGATGCAGCCAGTGCAGATGGATATTTTCTTACATCTGCAAAGAATGCAGCCTGTTTCAAATTGGCACCGAACGTTGCGGCGAGCATGTTTTTGTGTTTTTCATACTCCGCATAATACTTCTCAAACGCTTCTTTTCTGACCCGGCGGTCCTTCGACTGTAAAAATCCGACGAAGGTGCCGTGGCTCAGTGGAACCTGATTTTCCTCTTCATCCGTGACCGGCTGGAATCTGAGGTCTGCGTTCGAAAATGCCGAGAAAATCTGATCCGGGCTGGATGCCATCTCTCCGGCTTTTGCAAGAACCGCCTCCATCTCTGGCGAGAGAATGTGCTCTTTCTTGCGGAAGTTTTCTTTTAATATGCGATCGTACAGACGGAGCGGCTCATATGCTTTTTCAAATTCTGTAACCGTCTCCTCGTCAAGCTCCAGGATCTCCGGCTCTACGAAAGAAGAGGCATCCGCAAGAACAGCCATCATGCTGTCCATCTTTCCGGCATAGCCCTGATACTTCTGATTTCCCATATCCTGGTGATATTTCTGGCTTGCATAGACATACAGGCTGGAAAAGACGCGGCTGATGTCATCCAGACCGGAAAGAACGTCATACAGCGCTTCTGCACTCTCTTTCATTGTTCCCTGTTTTGCGCGGAACGCTTCTATTTTCTTCGCAAGCTCCTGCTCTGTTTTCTCAAATTCTTCATCACTACCAAACAAACTCGAAAGATCCCAGCAGTACGCCGGATCCATCTCTTCTCTTTTTTTCAGTTTAATTTCTGCCATATTTCTCCCTTCATCCATCTCTTTAGACGGAACCATTTCTGCGGTTTTTCTTCTAATACTAATGTGCCGCACTTACGCTTAGTTTACCACAATTTAACCTCTAAATCTAAAATTTTTTCTTAATTTTCTTGACAAATCCATAAAACGATTGTATGATTGTACTATCAAATTAATACAGTAGTACAAAAGGAGTGAATGCCATATGCCATGGAATCTTGATTCCTCGCGGCCGATCTATCTGCAGATCATCGAGCGGGTACAGATGGACATCATCACCGGGCGCTATCAGCCGGGCGATAAGCTTCCGTCCGTCCGCGATCTCGCGCAGGAGGCCGCCGTCAACCCGAACACAATGCAGAAAGCGCTTTCCGAACTGGAACGCAGCGGACTGATCTATTCCCAGCGGACCAGCGGACGCTTTATTACCGAAGATAAGGAGTTGATTCATCAGATGAAAAAAGAACTTGCCGCCGCAGAAGTATCTGCTTTTGTTGCCCACATGAAACAGCTCGGCATAACCCCGGAGGAAATCCGGCAGCTACTTGCCGAAACGATTGAGGAGGAAGAAAATCATGAGTGAACTTATAACGTGTAAAGACCTGACGAAGCGCTTCGGAAACCACACCGCGCTCGATCATCTCAACCTTTCCCTGGATTCCGGGAAAATTATCGGACTGCTGGGGCCCAACGGAAGCGGAAAGACGACGCTCTTAAAGCTGCTGAACGGACTGCTGACCCCGAGTGAGGGTGAAGTCCTCATCGCCGGAAATCATCCCGGTATTGAGACAAAACGGATCGTCTCCTATCTGCCGGATAAAATGTATCTCGGCAGCTGGATGCGCGTCTCGGATCTTTTAACGTATTACAGCGATTTCTTTGAGGACTTTGACATGTCCCGCGCCAATGCCATGCTGGAATCCTTAAAAATCAGCCCGAAGGACCGTTTGAAAACGATGTCGAAGGGAACGAAAGAGAAAGTCCAGCTCATCCTCACGATGAGCCGCCGCGCAAAGCTCTACTGCCTCGACGAGCCGATTGCAGGCGTCGATCCGGCAGCACGCGATTACATTTTATCTACGATTTTAAACAACTACGAACCAGACGCATCCATCCTCATCTCAACGCATCTGATTTCCGATGTCGAAAATATTCTCGATGAGGTCATCTTTATCCAGGAGGGTCAGTTAAAACTGCACGCCTCGGTTGAGGATATCCGGATGCAGGAGGGTGAATCGATTGATTCTTATTTCAGGGAGGTATTCAAATGTTAAAAAAATGTCTGAAACATGAGTGGAAAGCATGCTGGAAAAACATGGCGCTGCTGAACGGTGCCGCCATTTTCATGGGCGCTCTCGGAGGCTTCGGATTCCTCTTTTCCCAGCTTTCTGAGCTGCCGGATCTGCTGATCGTCCTCTATCTGTTTGCGTACGTTTTGATTGTGATCGCCGCATCCGTCATGACACAGGTGCTGATGATCCAGCGCTACTATAAAAATCTTTTTACCGACGAAGGGTATCTGACCAACGTCCTTCCGGTATCGGCAACGGATCATATTCTCTCCAAAATGCTGGTTTTCGGCGCATGGAGCATCTTAAACGCACTTTCCGTTCTCGCTTCCTTCGCTTTTTTGCTTCTGCCGTCCGCAATCCGGTATTTTACCGCAAACACCCTGCTTTTTTACAACAAGACCATGACCTTTTCCGATTTTCTGTCCTATCTCTGGGCACAGATTACCTGTGTTGCCGATGCTGCTTTTTCCCTGATCGGCATCACGAACCACATCGGTATGGCACTGTTTTCCATCGTTGGCTTCTTCGCTTCGCTGTTCTTTGGCATTCTTCTGTTCTATGCCGCCATCAGCATCGGAAGCCTGGTATCCAGCCACAAAATTCTGACGGCTGTCCTCTCTTACATCGGCATGACTACCGTGATCCAGATCTTTGGCGGAATCAGCATCGTCCGTGTTTTCCAGGACTCCACACCGACTGCTGTGGTTACCACATCCTCGGTTTCCACACTTATCATCACCGTGGTGCTCTGCGTTGTTCTGTTCCTGATCTGCCGCTATATCTTAAGCAGACGGCTGAATCTTTCATAAAAATTGCATTAAAAAGCGCCGCCGCGGACGAACCGAATCGTCTGCGGCGGCGTTTTGTATGCATGTTCTGCACTTATGCCAGATGCCAGATATCCTCGTTGTACTGTGCAATGGTACGGTCGGAGGAGAAGAAGCCTGCTTTTGCGATGTTGATCAGGCACTTCTTGTTCCATGCATCTTTGTTCTCGTAGTCTTTGTATACTCTTTCTTTTGTCTTGATGTACTCTTTCAGGTCGAGCAGCGTCATGAACCAGTCTTTGTTCAAGATCTCTTTGTAGAGTCTCTCCAGGCAAACCTTGTCGCCGATAGCAAGAAGTTCATCGCTGACGATGAAATCAACCAGCTTTGCAATCTCCGGATCTTCGTCATAGATGTCTTTTGAGCAGTAAGCAGCATCTGCGTACAGGTCGATGACATCCTGCGGTTTCTTTCCGAAGATGTAGATGTTCTCTTTTCCGACAAGATCGCCAATCTCAACGTTTGCACCGTCTTCTGTTCCAAGTGTCAGGGCACCGTTCAGCATGAATTTCATGTTTCCGGTTCCGGAAGCCTCTTTGGATGCCAGGGAGATCTGCTCGGAGATATCTGCTGCCGGGATCACCTTTGCAGCTTTTGATACGTTGTAGTTCTCAAGCATAATCACTTTGAAGTACGGGCTTACCTCAGGATCGTTATCAATCAGCTCCTGCAGGCACAGGATCAGATGGATGATATCTTTTGCGATGATATAAGCCGGTGCAGCCTTTGCACCGAATACCATGGTGATCGGGGTTTTCGGCTTGTTGCCGCTCTTGATATCCATGTATTTGTAAATAGCGTACAGGGCGTTCATCTGCTGGCGTTTGTACTCATGAAGACGTTTTATCTGTACATCGATGATGGAATTTTCATCCAGCGCGATATTCTGTGTCTCATACAGGAACTGTTTGAGATCCAGTTTACGGTTGTGTTTGATCTCCTCAAGTTTTGCAAGAACCTTCTTGTTGTCTTTGTATTTAAGCAGTTTTTCCAGCTCGTCGGCATCTTTTTTGAATCCCGGTCCGATCAGACTCTCGATGTACTGTGCCAGTTCACGGTTGCAGTGCAGCAGCCAGCGGCGGAAAGTGATTCCGTTTGTCTTGTTGTTGAATTTCTCCGGATAAATATCGTAGAACGGTTTCAGCTCGGAGTTTTTCAGGATCTCGGTGTGCAATGCTGCAACGCCGTTAACAGAAAATCCGTAGTGGATATCCATGTGTGCCATGTGGACGCGCTGATCCTTGTCGATGATCGCTACTTTCTCATCTTTGTATTTCTTCTTTGCCTGTGCGTCCAGCTCGTGGATAATCGGCATCAGATGCGGAACAACCTCCTCGAGGTAATCGATCGGCCATTTTTCCAGTGCCTCTGCCAGGATGGTGTGGTTGGTGTAAGCACAGGTCTTGCTTACAACATCGATGGCTTCCTGCATGGTAAAGCCTCTCTCCTGCAGCAGACGGATCAGCTCCGGAATGACCATGGACGGATGAGTATCGTTGATCTGGATCACAACGTGATCATACAGCTTATGCAGATCATAGCCCTTCTGCTCGCACTCCATCAGGATGAACTGTGCGCCGTTGCTGACCATGAAATACTGCTGGTAGATACGAAGCAGCTGTCCGGCACGGTCGCTGTCATCCGGGTAGAGGAACAGTGTCAGGTTTTTCTGGATCTGATGCTTGTCAAAGTTGATGCTGTCTGATGGAACGATGCTCTCGTCTACCGTATCTACATCGAACAGATGCAGACGGTTACAGCCATTGTTGTAACCCGGTACGTCGATATCATACAGGGTAGAATGCATCGTGAAGTTTTTATACGGAACTGCAAAGGATACCGGCTGTCTGACGAGCCAGCTCTCATTTGTGATCCATGGATTTTTCACTTCTTTCTGTTTGTGGTCGACCAGAAGCTGGCGGAACAGACCGAAGTGATAATTAAGGCCGATACCGTCTCCTGGCAATCCAAGTGTTGCGATGGAATCAAGGAAGCATGCTGCCAGACGGCCAAGGCCTCCGTTTCCAAGGGACGGCTCCATCTCCATCTCCTCGATCTCCGTCAGTTCTCTTCCGTGAGCAGCGAGTGCTTTTTCTACTTCCTCGTACATACCAAGGTTGATCAGGTTGTTGGACAGCAGTTTTCCGATCAGAAACTCTGCTGAAATATAATACAGCTTCTTATTTCCGGTGTTTCTTTTACGACCTGCCATCTCCTGTTTGGTGATAACCATCAGGGCTTCAAAGATTTCGCTCTTTGTGCAGTTGTCCAGATCTCTTCCAAAACGCTCTTTTAAGATTGCCTGAATTCTTTCTTCCATTCTTTTTTCTCCTCGTGTTGCTGTGGAAAATTCCCACAGTGTAATTTGGTTGCGCTGCCGTTCCAGATTTTCTGCGATCGGCAGCTTTCACAGTTCCATGCAAAGTTTTTCCCTGAATGGGACTGTTCACTTCTGAATCACTTTTTTGCGGCAGCGAAACTGCAAGGGTTTTACTGCTGCGCGATCCGCGACTTTGTGGATTCCCTTACGACGAGTTCCCCATCGTATACTTTGCTGCAGGGTTCTTCTTTTCCTGAAATTAAGGAAAACAGCATCTTTG
>UMFM01015017.1_pt1 | contig 13034 bp, 9 predicted proteins | sample 1965011 | NCBI WGS metagenome assembly UMFM01 (sample SAMEA4836046, study PRJEB28245) | human gut metagenome | biome: gut microbiome; material: fecal sample | place: Denmark | collected 2008 | reverse complement strand
CAGTTTGTTCCCTCCCTGACTCTGCCGAGTCGCTAGATCTTCCCCTGGACGGGCGATCAGTGGACTTTCACCACATAGACACACGTGCGCTGCTGGGCGCACCAAACAAAAAGGCTCCTTTCCGTCAGAAACTTGAGTTTCTCGGAAAGGAGCCTTTGTCGCGCGGCAGGCGCGAGGAGTCAAGAGACTCCCTTGATTACGGCTTACTCATCCTTCTTACCTTCGGAGTCACCCTCATCCCGACGGGTGAAGAGTTCTTCCGCGGCACGACGGGCAGCCGACAGACCCTGAGAGTTCGCAGAAGCTTCGCTGTCGAAAGCGAATTCTTCGCGGATCTTCTCGGCTTCGGCCTTGGTGTCCATACCTTCGAAGAATTCTTCTGCAGCCAGACGTGCGTCGGACGGTTCCTGCGCCTGAGCCAGACGCTGTTCCATCACTTCCTTCTCGCGGCGAGCCTTGTGGTAGGCAAGGCCGGTACCGGCAGGAATCAGGCGACCGACAATGACGTTTTCCTTCAGGCCGCGCAAATCGTCGCGCTTGCCCATGATGGCAGCCTCGGTGAGCACGCGAGTGGTTTCCTGGAAGGAAGCCGCCGAGATGAAGGAGTCGGTCGACAACGAAGCCTTCGTGATACCAAGCAGCACGTTCTGGTACGTAGCGGGCGTGCCGCCGTTGGCCTTGACGCGATCGTTTTCGTCGAGCATTTCGCTGCGTTCGACCTGTTCGCCCGGGATGAAGTGCGTATCGCCCGCATCCACAATCTGCACACGGCGAAGCATCTGACGAACAATCACTTCGATGTGCTTGTCGTTGATCTTCACACCCTGCAGACGGTACACGTCCTGAACTTCATCCACGATGTAACGAGCCAAAGCTTCGATACCGAGCAGACGCAGGATGTCGTGCGGATCGGCCGGACCTTCAACGATTTCTTCACCACGCTGAACCATCTGGCCGTCGTGCACGAGAATCTGCTTGTCCTTGGAGATCAGGCATTCGTGCTCGTTGCCGTTCAGATCGGTAATGATCAGACGCTGCTTGCCCTTGGTTTCCTTACCGAACGTGACGGTACCGGTTTCCTCGGCGAGCATACCGGCATCCTTCGGGCTGCGGGCTTCAAAGAGCTCGGCCACACGCGGCAGACCACCCGTAATGTCGCGGGTCTTCTGGCTTTCGCGCGGGATACGGGCAAGAATCTCACCTTCGTGGATCTTCTGACCGTCGCGCACCACAATAATGGCGTTGACGGGCAACTGAATCGTCACAGTGTGATCCGTACCCGGAATCTTGACGTCGTTGCCGTCTTCGTCAACGAGGTGCACCACCGGACGCATCACGTTGGCGGCAGTCGTCTTCGTACCCTTACTCTTGGAACCGGCGGCGGTGCGCTTCGGGTCGATGACGACCATCGAGCTCAAGCCCGTGACTTCGTCGACCTGATTCATCACGGTCACATTCTCGACCACATTTTCGAAGCGAACGGTACCGGCGTATTCGGACACAATCGGCAAGGTCATCGGATCAAACGTCGCGAGCTGCTGACCTGCTTTGACTTCGCTGCCGAGGCTGCACAGAAGCGTGGCGCCGTAGGGAACCTTATGGCGTTCGCGTTCACGGCCGGACTGAGCGTCGTTGATAACGATTTCACCGGAACGAGAAATCACGACAAGTTCGCCGTTGCCGTTGGTTACATAACGCATGGCATCCGTGAAGGCCACCAAACCGGAGTTCTTGGCTTCCACGCTGCTTGCCACGGCGGCACGCGAAGCGGCACCACCGATGTGGAACGTACGCATGGTGAGCTGAGTACCCGGTTCACCGATGGACTGAGCGGCGATCACACCGACAGCTTCGCCGGCGTTGACCAGCGTACCGCGACCGAGATCGCGGCCGTAGCACTTGGCGCACAGGCCGTAGCGGGTTTCGCAAGTCAGCGGCGTACGCACCTTGACCATATCAATGCCTTCGGCATCGATCTTGTCGCAGATCTTTTCGTCGATGAGCGTACCGCGAGCCACCACCACGTTGTGCTGCATGTCGAAGACGTCTTCAGCGGTCACGCGGCCAAGGATACGGTCACGCAAGGCCTGAATGACTTCACCACCTTCCACGAGAGCGCGCATTTCAACGCCGTTGGTCGTGCCGCAATCATCTTCGAGCACCACCAAATCCTGCGTCACGTCAACGAGACGACGTGTCAGATAACCGGAGTTAGCGGTCTTCAGAGCCGTATCGGCCAGACCCTTACGAGCACCGTGAGTCGACACGAAGTACTGCAGAACGTTCAGACCTTCGCGGAAGTTCGAGGTAATCGGCGTTTCAATAATCGAGCCGTCGGGCTTGGCCATCAGACCACGCATACCGGCAACCTGACGAATCTGCGCTGCCGAACCGCGAGCACCGGAGTCAGCCATCATGTAGATGGAATTGAACGATTCCTGGCTCACCTTTTCACCATGGCGGTTGACGACAGGTTCGCTCGAGAGCTCCTTCATCATCACCTTGCCGACTTCGTCAGCCGTACGGCCCCAGATGTCGATCACCTTGTTGTAGCGTTCGCCCTTGGTCACAAGACCGGAGGTGTACTGCTCTTCGATAGCCTTGACTTCGTTTTCAGCCTCGCTCACCAGCTCGAACTTCTTCTGCGGCACGGACATGTCGCCGATGCAAATCGAGATGCCGGCGCGTGTAGCCAGACGATAGCCGTTGTCCTTGAGCTTGTCGGCAAAGATCACCGTCGCGCGCAGACCGCAACGGCGGTAGCACACGTTGATCAGACGAGCGATTTCCTTCTTCTTGAGCGTGCGGTTGAGTTCGGCAAAACTCATACCCTGAGGCAGAATTTCCGAGAGAAGAGCACGACCGACAGTCGTTTCATAACGCTTGACGACAGGTCGGAACTCGTCGCTGCCTTCGACCTTCTCAAATTCGCGGATGCGAACCGTGCAACGCGTCTGCAGGGCAACCTGGCCTGCGTCCAAAGCACGCTGCACTTCAGCCGTATCGGCAAAGAAGATGCCTTCACCCGGTGCATTGATGCGTTCGCGGGTGGCATAGTACAGACCGAGCACCATGTCCTGAGACGGCACGATGGACGGGTCGCCGTTAGCCGGGAAGAGCACGTTGTTCGACGAAAGCATCAAGCAACGGGCTTCGAGCTGAGCTTCAAGCGACAGCGGCACGTGCACAGCCATCTGGTCACCGTCGAAGTCGGCGTTGAAGGCCGCGCAAACAAGCGGGTGCAGCTGGATGGCCTTGCCTTCAATGAGCTTCGGCTCAAAAGCCTGAATGCCGAGGCGGTGCAAAGTCGGCGCACGGTTGAGCATCACGGGATGCTCGTAAATCACTTCTTCGAGGATGTCCCAAACGACGGGTTCCTGATTGTCCACCATCTTCTTGGCGCTCTTGATCGTGGTCGCCAGACCGCGCTGTTCGAGCTTGTTGAAGATGAAGGGCTTAAAGAGTTCAAGCGCCATCAGCTTGGGCAGGCCGCACTGATGCAGACGCAATTCCGGACCCACCGTAATCACGGAACGACCAGAGTAGTCGACGCGCTTACCGAGCAGGTTCTGACGGAAGCGGCCGGACTTGCCCTTGATCATGTCAGCGAGCGACTTGAGCGGACGCTTGGACGGACCGGTCATCGCCTTGCCGCGGCGGCCGTTGTCGAGCAGACTGTCGACAGCTTCCTGCAACATGCGCTTTTCGTTACGCACGATGATATCCGGCGCCTTGAGTTCAAGGAGCTTCTTCAGACGATTGTTGCGGTTGATGACGCGGCGATACAGATCGTTCAGATCGGAGGTCGCAAAGCGGCCGCCGTCAAGCGGCACCAACGGACGCAGGTCGGGCGGAAGCACCGGAAGCACTTCCAGGATCATCCACTCGGGCTTGATGCCAGAGCGCTGGAAGCCTTCAAGCACCTTCAGGCGCTTGGCAAACTTCTTGATCTTTGCTTCCGAGGTCGTGCCCGAAAGTTCCTGACGCAGATTGGCGACTTCCTGATCAATGTCGATGTTGTGCAGAAGCTCGCGGATTGCCTCGGCACCCATCATCGCCTTGAAGTCGTTGCCATACTCTTCGGTCTTGAGGATCAGTTCCTCTTCCGTAAGCAGCTGGCCGCGTTCAAGCGGCGTGAGGCCGGGATCAACCACGCAGTAGGCTTCGAAATAAAGCACACGTTCGATGTCGCGCAGCGGGATGTCGAGCACCATGCCCATACGAGAGGGCAGGCTCTTTAAGAACCAAATGTGCGCAACGGGGCTGGCCAGTTCAATGTGGCCCATGCGTTCGCGGCGCACCTTGGAGAGCGTCACTTCAACGCCGCACTTTTCGCAGACGACGCCACGGTGCTTCAGGCGCTTGTACTTACCGCACAAGCACTCGTAATCCTTGATGGGCCCGAAGATCTTGGCGCAGAACAGGCCGTCGCGTTCGGGCTTGAAGGTACGGTAGTTAATCGTCTCCGGCTTCTTGACCTCGCCGAAAGACCACGAACGGATCTTCTCGGGAGAGGCGATGCCGATCTTAATGGCGTCGAAGTGTTCGTCAGCCATCGACTGACGGAACATGTCACGAATCAGATTCATGCTGGTTTATTCCTTCGAAGATTCCTCGTTTTTCACGAGATCAATGTCAATGCCGAGCGAACGGATTTCCTTGACGAGCACGTTGAACGATTCGGGCATGCCCGCATCGATCTTGTGTTCGCCGCCGACGATGTTTTCGTAGACCTTGGTACGGCCGTTGACGTCGTCGGACTTCACCGTCAGCATTTCCTGCAACACGTAGCTCGCGCCGTAAGCTTCCAGAGCCCAAACTTCCATTTCGCCGAAACGCTGGCCGCCAAACTGAGCCTTACCGCCCAAGGGCTGCTGCGTGACGAGCGAGTACGGACCGGTTGAGCGAGCGTGCATCTTATCGTCGACCAAGTGGTGCAGCTTCAGGAAGTGCATGAAGCCCACGGTCACCGGACGATCGAATGCATCACCCGTGCGACCATCGTACAGCGTGGCTTGTGTCTTGGCAGGCGTCAGCTGCAACTTCTTGGCTTCTTCATCCGGGAAGGCCAGGTCGAGCATCATCCGAATCTGCTCTTCGCTCGCACCGTCGAACACGGGCGTGGCAAAGGGCATGCCGTTGGCGAGATTCTTCGCCAATTCCATCAGCTCTTCGTCATTGAGACTGTCGAGATCTTCCTTCTTGCCGGTGCGGTTGTACACCTCGTTCAGGAAAGCGCGGATCTGAGCGGCCTGCTCGGTCTTGAGCATTTCGGCAATGCGCCAGCCAATACCCTTGGCGGCCCAGCCCAGATGCACTTCGAGAATCTGACCGATGTTCATACGGGACGGCACGCCGAGCGGGTTCAAGCAAATGTCGGCGGGACGACCGTCTGCCATGTACGGCATGTCTTCAATCGGGCAGATCTTGGAGACCACACCCTTGTTACCGTGACGGCCGGACATCTTGTCGCCAGGCTGCAGACGGCGCTTCTCGGCAATAAAGACCTTGACCATCTTCAACACGCCCGGAGGCAGTTCGTCGCCGCGGTTGAGCTTATCGCTCTTACGAGCAAAGAGCTCCTTGTTTTCTTCGCGCTTGTCGTCAACAACTTTACGGGCGAGGTCAATGATCTTCTGGTCTTCTTCGCTTTCCATACGGATTTCGAAGAGATCGTAGCCCGTGATAGCGTGCAACTGGTCGGACGTAAGGGTCGTTCCGGACTGAATGCCGGCAGGACCGCCCGAAGCAACACGGCCAACCAACTGGCGGCGCAGACGCGAGAAGACGTCGTCTTCCACAATACGAAGAGCGCCCTTCAAGTCTTTTTCGTAGCGCTTGAGCTGTTCATCGATAATCGAGCGAGCGCGCTTGTCCTTCTCTACGCCTTCACGCGTAAAGACCTGAACGTCAATCACGGTGCCGGCCATACCGGAGGGCACACGCAGAGACGTATCCTTCACGTCGCTTGCCTTTTCACCGAAGATCACGCGCAGAAGTTTTTCTTCCGGAGTGAGCTGAGTTTCACCCTTCGGAGTGACTTTGCCGACCAGCACGTCACCAGCGGAAACTTCCGCACCGATGAACACGATGCCGGAATCGTCGAGACGGCTCAACTGGTTCTCGGACAGATTCGAAATGTCGCGCGTGATGTCTTCAGGGCCGAGCTTGGTGTCACGGGCCACTACGTCGAGTTCTTCGATGTGAATCGAAGTGTAGCGGTCATCGGCAACTACGCGTTCGGAAATCAAAACCGAGTCTTCGTAGTTGTAGCCGTTCCACGGCATGAAGGCAATAAGCATGTTCTGGCCGAGAGCAAGTTCGCCCATATCGGTCGAAGCACCGTCGGCGAGTACGTCGCCGGCGGCAATCACATCGCCCTTCTTGACGATCGGACGCTGGTTCAGCGTCGTCGAACCGTTGGAGCGAGTGAACTTCTGCAGCGTGTAGATATCCACACCGACTTCACCGGCCACGCTTTCTTCGTCGTTGACGCGAACCACAATACGGTTGGCGTCAACGTATTCGATCATGCCGCCGCGCTTGGCCTGCACGGTAGCCTTGGAGTCAACGGCCACCGTACGTTCCACGCCGGTACCCACCACGGGTTTTTCCGGACGCAAGCAAGGCACGCCTTGACGCTGCATGTTTGAGCCCATCAAAGCACGGTTTGCGTCGTCGTGTTCCAAGAACGGAATCAGCGAAGCGGCCACGGACACGATCTGAGCCGGAGCCACGTCCATGTACTGGATGCGATCGGGCGAAGCCATGATGAATTCGCCGTTTTCACGGGCACTCACGAGCTCGCCGATGAGTTTGCCATTTTCATCCATTTCTGCGTTGGCCTGGGCAATTACGTAGTTGCCTTCTTCGATGGCCGACAGATAGTGGATGTTTTCCTTGCCCTTCAGAGCAACGCCGTTTTCAACCTTGCGATACGGCGTTTCGAGGAAGCCGTAGTCGTTGAGGCGAGCGTACAGAGCCAGCGAATTGATCAGACCAATGTTCGGACCTTCAGGCGTCTCAATCGGGCAGACACGGCCGTAGTGCGTAGCGTGCACGTCGCGGACTTCAAAGCCGGCGCGTTCACGCGTCAAACCACCCGGACCAAGGGCCGAAATACGGCGCTTGTGCGTGATTTCGGACAACGGGTTGGTCTGATCCATGAACTGCGACAGCTGCGAGGAGCCGAAGAACTCGCGAATGGCTGCCGAAATGGGCTTGGAATTGATCAGATCCTGCGGCGTGAGTCCGTCGCTTTCGGCCGAACCGAGACGTTCGCGAACGGCACGCTCAACGCGCACAAGACCGGAGCGGAACTGGTTTTCGGTCAGTTCGCCCACGCAGCGTACGCGACGATTGCCCAAATGGTCAATATCGTCAACGCCGTGGATTTCCACAGTGCGCTTGTTGCCTTCGGCGTCAGTCAGAACCACTTCGTCAGCGCCGTTACGCAAAGCAACGAGCACCTGCATCGTGTCGATGATGTCTTCGTTGGTGAGCGTCATCGAGCCTTCAGCCGTGCCGCGACCAAAGCGAGCGTTGACCTTCATGCGACCGACGCGCGACAGATCGTAAGCTTCGGGATCGAAGAACAGACGGTTAAAGAGACCTTCGACGGCGTCTTCCGTGGGCGGTTCACCCGGACGCATCATGCGGTAGATGGCGATGCGGGCCGACTTCGTGTCGGGAACATCGTCAAGACGCAACGTATCGGAAATGTAGGAACCGCGATCGAGTTCGTTCGTAAAGAGCGTTTCGATCTTGTGCACGCGCATCTCACGCAGAACGGTCAGCGTATCTGCAGTGATTTCGTCGTTGGCGTCGGCGATCTTTTCGCCGGTCTCCTGATTGTAGATGGCCTTGGCAAGAACGCGACCGATCAGGAAATCATCCGGAACGGCGACTTCCTTGATGCCGGCCTTTTCCATCAAACGGACATGACGAGCCGTGATGCGCTTGTCCTTGGCAACGATCGTATTGCCTTCCTTGTCCTTGATTTCAAACTGAGCCGTTTCGCCCTGCAGACGCTGCGGGGTGAAGTGCAGATTCGCAGACTTCTGGTTGAGGCGGAAAGTGTCAAAGTCGTAGAAGCGCTCGAGAATTTCTTCGGGCGTCAGACCGATGGCCTTCAGAAGAATGGTGCCGGGCATCTTGCGTCGGCGGTCGACACGGAAGTACACGATGTCCTTCGGGTCGAATTCGAAGTCAAGCCAGGAACCGCGATAAGGAATCACGCGAGCACTAAAAAGGAGCTTGCCCGAAGAATGGGTCTTGCCCTTGTCGTGCTCGAAGAAGATACCGGGCGAACGATGCAACTGGCTCACGATAACGCGTTCGGAGCCGTTAACAATAAAGGAAGCCTTTTCGGTCATGAGCGGGATTTCGCCCATGTAGACTTCGTTTTCGCGGATTTCCTTGACCGTGCCGGGCTTGGCGGCGTCGCGGTCAAAAATTTCAAGTTGAATACGAGCACGCAACGCGGACGCGTAGGTCAGACCGCGTAATTGGCACTCGGCCACATCAAATTCAGGCTGCTCGAGTCTGTAGCTCAGGAACTTCAGGCGGGCGTAGCCGTTGTGGCTGGTGATCGGGAAAATGGAAGTGAATGCCGACTGCAACCCGACATTTTTGCGGCTTTCGGGCTTGACATCGGCCTGCAGGAAGGCTTCGTAGCTGCGAAGCTGCGTTTCCAGCAAGGAGGGCACTTCAAGGACGCTCGGACGTGTGGCAAAACTCTTCCGAATACGCTTCTTTTCAGTGAACGAGTACGACATGAAGACTCCGTTCAAGGCGATGGGAGGAAATATGCTATGGGGTCAAAGAGGTTCGAAGAATCGCAGCCATTTTTTAAAGACGCCAAAAGCCGCCCGGGCTGCACGAATGCGTGCGCCCGTGCGGCTAGGGGCCGTCACGGTGACTTATTGATTATTTCGATCATTGGCTTTGACTTTGAGCTGGATCTGGAATTTTACCAGATCCACTTCAAAATCCCAAGCCCTCTTTCGATCGGAAATCGGGCTTGGAGCGCAGTCGGCAAAGCCGCCGTGGGCGGCTTTGTGATGCTTGTAAAGTCTGAAACTCAGATTACTTGAGTTCGACCTTAGCGCCGGCAGCTTCGAGCTTCTTCTTGAGGTCTTCAGCTTCAGCCTTGGCAGCGCCTTCCTTAACAGCCTTGGGAGCGCCTTCGACGAGGTCCTTGGCTTCCTTGAGGCCGAGGCCGGTGATTTCGCGAACAGCCTTAATCACGGCGATCTTGTTGGAACCAACGTCAGCCAGAACGACGTCGAATTCGGTCTTTTCTTCAGCAGCCGGGGCAGCAGCGCCACCAGCAGCCGGAGCAACTGCAACAGCGGCAGCAGCAGCGGAAACACCGAACTTTTCTTCCATCATCTTGATGAGTTCGCTGATTTCGAGAACGGTCTTGGACGCGATCGCGTCGAGGATTTCTTCATTGGTCAGGGCCATTTTTGACTCCGTAACGTTGTGTAATGTTTAAAAATTGTTTTCTGTTTAAAGCGGATTAGGCAGCAGCCTTCTCCTGGGCATCGCGGTAAGCAGCCACAGTGCGAACGAAGCGAGCAGGCACTTCGTTGAGGGTGCGGACGAACTTGGCGATCGGCTCGTTCATGGTGGCCATCAACTTGGCCAGGAGCTCTTCGCGGCTCGGCATCGAGGCGAGCTGTTCGACAGCGGCCACGTCCATGACGTAGTTGGCCATCGCGCCACCCTTGATGATGAGCTTGTCGTTCGTCTTGGCGAACGTAGCAAGAACCTTGGCAGCAGCGACCGGGTCGGCGGACAAGCTGTAGATGAGCGGTCCGACGAACTGGTCGGAGAGCCCTTCAAACGGCGTGCCGGCAACGGCGCGGCGAACCAACGTGTTCTTCACCACACGCAACTGCACACCCTGCTTGCGCGCATCAGCGCGAAGCTTGGTGATTGCTTCAACGGTCAGCCCACGGTATTCAGCGATGATGATGGCAGAAGACTGAGCAACGAGTTCGCTCATTTCCGCAATCACATTCGCCTTGTCTTGACGATTAAGACCCATGGTCTGGCTCCACTCAGAGGCATGCATCGCTTTCGCAACGCACACCGGTTCTTCAACTACCGGTTGAAAACCCTTCTGAGAGCAGTACGTGCAGTGCAAAAAACTTACACAACATACATCTCTCTTTGAGGTTTCACCGTCTGCGCCGGACATCTTGATTCGAAGCGCTCTCTTCTCTCAAGACAATTAAAGCGTCGGGACTTGCCCTCATCCTCCGGCGGTCTTTGACAGCGGCCTGTTAAACAGGCCACCCAAAGCCCTTGAGGCCTCACGACCTCATTTGAAACCGAGGAGTCAACTCCTCGGCTTCAGGTGTTTTTTTATTTTTTGCGCTTCCGATTAGAGCGAGGACAGGTCGACGCGAGCGCCGATACCCATCGTGGAGCTCACGGAGAGCTTGCGCATATAGATGCCCTTCTGGCTGGCGGGCTTGAGCTTGTTCAACTGCTCAACGAGCGCCTTGATGTTGGTCACCAGACGTTCGGTTTCGAAAGAAACGCGACCAACCGGGGCGTGAATGATACCGGCCTTGTCGGCGCGGAACTGAACCTGACCGGCCTTGGCGTTCTTCACAGCCTGAGCAACGTTCGGGGTCACCGTACCAACCTTCGGGTTCGGCATCAGGCCGCGCGGACCGAGAATCTGACCGAGCTGGCCAACCACACGCATGGCGTCGGGCGAGGCGATCACAACGTCAAAGTCCATCTTACCGGCCTTGACTTCGGCAGCGAGGTCGTCGAAACCGACGATGTCGGCACCGGCAGCCTTAGCGGCTTCCACATTGGCACCCTGCGTGAACACAGCCACGCGAACGGTCTTGCCCGTGCCTTCCGGCATCACGACAGCGCCACGGATAGCCTGGTCGGATTTGCGGGGATCGATGCCGAGCTGGATAGCCACGTCAACGGATTCGTCAAACTTGGCGTTGGCGCAAGCCTTCACAGCGTCAAGCGCTTCGTTCAGAGCGAAGGGCTTGGTGAGGTCGTACTTGCCGAGGAATTCCTTGCGGCGCTTGGAAATCTTAGCCATGATTACAGACCCTCCACCGTGATGCCCATGGAACGGGCGGAACCAGCGATCGTACGAACCGCAGCGTCAAGATCGGCAGCCGTCAGATCGGGCTCCTTCATCTTGGCGATTTCTTCGGCCTGAGCACGCGTGATCTTGCCGACCTTGTCCGTGTGCGGACGTGCGGAACCCTTCTGGATCTTCGCAGCCTTCTTGATCAGGATCGTTGCCGGCGGGGTCTTCATCACGAACGTGAAGGACTTGTCGGCATAAGCGGTGATCACGCACGGAATCGGAAGACCAGGTTCCATGCCCTGGGTCTTGGCGTTGAACGCCTTGCAGAATTCCATGATGTTCAGGCCGCGCTGACCGAGAGCCGGGCCGATTGGGGGCGAGGGATTGGCTTTGCCTGCAGGAACCTGCAGCTTGATAAAGCCGACGATTTTCTTTGCCATTTGATTAATACTCCCTGGGTTCCAACGCACCGTCGAACGGACGTGCTCCCCAGTTAAAGTGAGAAACGAAGGGCGCGATTATGCCAAAAAAATTTGAAATGTGCAAATTTCTTTAAAATCAACGCGCCCAACAGAAAATTTAGATCTTTTCGACTTCGTTGAAAGCAAGCTCGACGCTCGTTTCGCGGCCGAAAATCGACACAAAGCAACGCAAGCGGCTCTTGTCGTAGAGGATTTCTTCGACGCGACCGTTGAAGTCCTGGAAAGGACCTTCTTTGATGCGAACAATTTCGCCGGGCTCGAACATGATCTTCGGGCGAGCCTTTTCCGTTCCGATCGACATACGGTCCTTAATCGCTGCAATTTCCGCATCCGACAGCGGAACCGGATGGTTATTACCGAGGAATTCGATCACGCGCGGCGTCGAGTTGATCAAGTGCCAAGTCTCCTCGGTCATCACCATCTCAACGAAGACGTAGCCGGGATACATGCGGCGTTCCGTTTCGAACTTGCGGCCGTTACGGTTTTCCTCGACCTTTTCAATCGGCAGAAGCACTTCGCCGAATAAATCCTTGAGTTCGGAGCGGCCGATGCGCTCAATGATCGAGCGCTGCACGCTCTTTTCCATCGAGGAGTAGACGTGAACCGTATACCAGCGCATCTTTTGCGCGCCCGTTTCCTGTGCGGTTTCGGTACTCATTTCATTCTCCGTGCAAACGTTTGCGCGCACGTCGGGAAATTCAGGTCCCAAGTGCGCGCGATGTCTGCTTAAAAGCGGTTCGTTCGGATCAGAAGCTCAGCTGCAGGAGTCCGTCGTACAGACCCCATTCAATGAGCTTATCAACAAGGAAGAGGTAGATGGCCACGGCAACTACGAAAGCCATGACGATGCCCGTCGTGTTGACCGTTTCTTTGCGCGTCGGCCAAACCACACGACGAAGTTCTTCCCAAGATTCGCGGCAGAAAGCAATAAAGCGCTTGCCCGTGCTCGAGAAGGCCGCCACGATGACGGCGACAACCAGACCACCGAGCAATGCGCCGATGCGCACGCCCATGCTCTGATCGGTCAGAAAGGTAAAAGCAAAGAGGCCGGCAGCAGCGATCAGGACGGCAAGCGTCATCACGATCACATCCAGAGCCTTGTTGCTCGAGCCTTGCTGAGGCTGTGCATTCTGAGTAGCCATTTCTTTGATATCCGTTGCGCGGCGCTCTTTGTTTGTCCTTTCGAGCCGTCTCCGCGCTTCCATTTACGCAGTTTTTTACAGACAGAAAGCCGCGGTCAATGATCGCGGCTTCTTGCTTCTGTCAGGTTGGCAGGGGCAGAAGGAATCGAACCCTCAACCTACGGTTTTGGAGACCGTCGCTCTGCCAATTGAGCTATACCCCTGTCCTGAAGGTCCGTCCGATTGACGAACCTTTCAGAAAATCGATATTACTCGATGATCTTGGCAACGACGCCGGCGCCGACGGTATGGCCGCCTTCACGAATTGCGAAGCGCAGACCTTCCTGCATGGCG
>UMFM01051346.1_pt1 | contig 13172 bp, 13 predicted proteins | sample 1965011 | NCBI WGS metagenome assembly UMFM01 (sample SAMEA4836046, study PRJEB28245) | human gut metagenome | biome: gut microbiome; material: fecal sample | place: Denmark | collected 2008 | reverse complement strand
CCCCTGCCAATATCATCCCGCGTCGCCTGATGGGAGTGGAGCCTCTTACGCCCGGTTTCGGCACTGCCCGTATCAAACCGCAGCTTGCTTCGCTCGAATGGGCGGAGGCAACGATTCCGACGATCCGGGGGGCGATCCGTATGGAGGTGGAGAATAAGGCGGACGCCTATATTCTGAAGGTGACGATTCCTGCCAATATGGATGCTGAAGTGTATCTTCCGCTTCCGCGCGGTAAATACACCGTGACGAATAATGGTGCTCCGGTGAAAGTCTCCCGCGTGAAGGGCGAGCCGTTCCTTTATGCCGGGAAGATCGGTTCCGGCAGCTATACTTTTGTGGTGAATTGACCGTCCCGTTTGTACCGTATTGCTTTGTATGCTATCTTTGCGCCTTCAAAACAATAAAAGACTGAAGTACAAATGAAGAGATCTATTTATGCCGTAATCAGCCTGATGATGGCGATGGTAGTCGGGTTTACCGCCTGTGGGGATGATGACAAAGGCTTCTCTGCCGAACAGATTGCCTATTTCGAGAAGAACCTTGAGTTCATCCGCGAAAAGAAAGTATTGAAGGGAGACGATGGGGAGCTGCTTTACAAGCAGGTCGTTTTAGGCGGCGACACCGCCTTGTATCGTGTTTTGGGTAAGGAAGGAGAGGAAACGCAATGCCCGACGAGCCAGACTCCTGTAACAATGATCTTGAAAGGTGATTTTATCAGCGGCCAGAATTTCCAGAAGGAGATGACGATGACGCTTACTCCTGCTGGCGTCGTACCGGGGTTGGGAGCAATATTGTTGAATAATACTATTGGCGAACGGGTTGAGGCGATTATCCCAGCTAACTTGGGATATGGCTATTATGATTACAGAGGGATTCCTGCTGGTTCAACCTTGATCTTCACCTATACGATAGAGAAGTTCAATTGATTGGATGAAGAATGTAACTGCTGATTTATCAGTTATTGTCCTCCCAAAAAATCAAAGATCCACCAACCGGAAGCTCCGATGGTGGATCTTATTTATATAAAGAAACAATTAAGCTGTATAGCGATGGTTGGCAAACCGTCTTCTTTTTTAAGCATTCAGCACCTTGCGGAATCGTACGATGAATTCCTTTGCCTCGTCCATGCTCAGACAGAGTGGCGGCAACAGACGGATCGTGTTGGTTCCGGCTACTCCCGTAAATACCTTCTCTTCGAACAGCAACTTGCTGCGTACTTCCTTGATCGATTCTTCGAACTCGATACCGATCATCAGACCACGTCCGCGAATCTCTTTAATTCCCGGTAGCTTATGCAATTCATCCAACAGGTAAGCTCCTACTTCCCGCGCATTGTCGATCAGCTTTTCATCTTCCATGATCTCCAGTACGGCAATGGCGGCTGCACAAGCTAAATGATTGCCTCCGAAAGTTGTGCCTAACATCCCGTATACCGGTTTGAACATCGGGCTGATCAGCAATCCGCTCATAGGGAAACCGTTGCCGATACCTTTTGCCACCGAAATCAGGTCCGGTTTGATTCCGGCATACTGGTGGGCGAAGAACTTACCGCTGCGTCCGTATCCCGACTGGATTTCATCAAGAATCAGGCAGGCTTCATATTTCGTACACAAGGCGCGCAGTTCCTGCATAAAGGAATCGGTTGGCAACTGGATGCCGCCCACGCCTTGAATACCTTCGATAATAACCGAAGAAACGTCCCCCTTCTGCAATTCGGCTTCTACTGCTGTCGCGTCATTCAGAGGTAGATAGGTTACGGCGAGATCCTCATTTACCGGAGCGATGATTTTCGGATTGTCTGTCACGCGTACGGCAGCAGACGTACGTCCGTGGAAGGCATGTTTGAAAGCAATCACACGTTTCTTTCCGTTGTGGAAAGAGGCTAATTTCAAAGCATTTTCATTGGCTTCGGCTCCTGAGTTGATCAAGAAGAGCGAATAGTCGTCATAACCGGATGCCTTACCCAATTTGTCTGCCAATTTCTGTTGGAGACTGTTGATGACGGAGTTGGAATAGAATCCTAACTTGTTTACTTGTTCGGTGATAGCCTTTACATAAGTAGGATGGCTATGGCCGACTGAGATTACGGCATGTCCGCCATACAGGTCGAGGTATTCGTTTCCCTCTGTATCCCATACATGACATCCCTTGCCTTTGACAATCTCTATATTGAATAATGGATATACGTCGAATAGATTCATAATATAAATGTGTTGTTTATAAATACTGATTTATTTGTTGCCTTTGGATCAAGCCAAAAGTAACCGAAAGATCAAGCCTTAACCGTCCGGTCTACTCCGGTTCTCTCTTTTGCCGTCTGCTGAAGCAGACGGCAAAAGAGAATCTGCGACATAAAGAGCAGCTTAGCCTGTTTGCTCACCGATAAATCATCATTTGTATATTAATTAAAACGCTGAAGGCTTCAGATGCAACCCTACCGTCTCTTCCAAGCCGAAGAGGAGGTTCATGTTGTGGACTGCTTGGCCGCTCGCTCCCTTCAGCAGGTTGTCTATCATCGAAACGATCAGCAGCTTGTCTTCCTGTTTCAACAGATAGATCAAGCACTTGTTCGTATTTACCACTTGTTTCAGATCCGGGTTCTTGTCGGTGATGAAAGTGAAAGAGTGATCAGCGTAGTATTCTTCATAAATACGCTTGATCTCATCCAGTCCGATTTTGCAATCCAGATAAGTCGTGGCAAAGATACCTCGTGAGAAATTACCTCTCACCGGGATAAAGTTGACCATACTGTTGAAGCTGTTCTGCAATTGCCGTAGACTCTGTCCGATTTCTGCCAGATGCTGATGCGTGAACGGTTTGTAAATCGAGATGTTATCGTTTCGCCAGCTGAAATGAGAAGTGGACGACGGTTTGACTCCAGCTCCTGTCGATCCCGTGATTGCATTTACATGCAAATCCGAGTTCAGCATCAGATGCTTGGCCAGTGGTAAAACAGCTAATTGGATACAGGTGGCAAAACATCCGGGGTTTGCAATATGCTGTGCGTTGCAGATACGGCGTCGGTTCAGTTCGGGCAGGCCGTAGACGAAATCGTGTTCAGGGCTTTCGATGCGGTAGTCCATACTGAGATCGATGATCTTCACGTTTTCGGGTACGGTATGACTCTCCATGAACTTCTTCGTATCGCCGTGAGCGGTACAGAAGAAAAGGAGGTCGATCTGGTCCAGCGGCAGTTCATCGGTAAATATCAAATCTGTTTCGCCATACAGTCCGCTATGCACGTCCGTGATCTTGTTGCCGGCATTGCTCGTACTGTTCACAAATGTAATCTCGGCGTCCGGATGATTCAGCAGCAAGCGGATCAATTCGCCTGCCGTATATCCTGCACCTCCAATAATCCCGACTTTGATCATATTTCTTCGTCCTTATGGTTGTTGTAATAAACACGCAGTGGAGTGGAAGTGACCTTGATGAAACCTTTTGCATCTTCGGCTGTCCAACCTTTCTGCATTTCTCCGTATTCTCCGAACTTGGTCTTTACCAGATCGTCTTTTGAATCGACGCCGACAGTCGAGAACGAAAGCGGGCGAAGTTCCAAAATGACAGTACCGTTCACATTGCGCTGTGATTCCTGCAACATAGCTTCAATGTCGCGCATAACCGGTTCGAGATACTGGCTTTCGTGGAGGAACATTCCATACCAGTTGGCAACCTGGTCTTTCCAGTATTGCTGCCATTTGCTAAGCGTATATTTTTCGAGGAAGCGATGAGCGCCGATAATCAGCATTGGAGCGGCTGCTTCAAATCCTACACGTCCTTTGATGCCGATGATCGTATCTCCCACATGCATGTCACGGCCGATACCGTATGCAGCACCGATTTCTTCCACCTTCTGGATGGCAGCGATTTTGTCTTCGAATACTTTACCGTTCACGGCATGGATTTCACCGTTTTTGAATTCAAGACGAAGTTCTTCGCTGCCAGTCTTTGTCACTTGTTTCAAATAAGCACTTTCCGGCAGACCTTGTGTGGAGTCGAGAATTTCGCCGCCGCAGATGGAAGTTCCCCACAAACCTACATTGTAGGAATATTTCAGTTTCGTGAAGTCTGCTTCGAAGCCATGTTCTTTCAGATAGTTGATTTCGTAGTCGCGGCTCAATGCCATATCGCGTGTCAGCGTGATGATCTCGACATTCGGAGCCAGCACCAAGAATGTCATGTCGAAGCGGATCTGGTCGTTTCCGGCTCCTGTGGAACCGTGGGCGATCGCATCGGCACCGATCTCGTTTGCATAGCGGGCGATTGCCAACGCCTGAAAAATACGTTCCGAACTGACGGAGATCGGATAAGTACCGTTACGGAGTACATTTCCGAAGACCATATATTTCAGGCTCTTTTCATAATATTCTTTTGTTACGTCAATTGTCACATATTTAGTTGCCCCTAACTTATAGGCGTTTTCTTCGTTTTGTTTCAACTGTTCTTCGCTGAAACCGCCTGTGTTGGCACAAGCTGCATACACTTCATATCCTTTTTCCTTGGCCAGATACATAACAGTAAAAGATGTATCCAATCCCCCACTAAATGCGACTACTACTTTTTTCTTCATTTTGTATACCTGTATTGATCTTTATTTTTTAATTCTTAATTTTTAATTCTTAATTTCCCTCGCCTCTCTCTCGGCCCGATGAGGATCGTCCGGATCGAAGAGCATTCCGGTACAGATGCAGTAACGGCGGCCGGTACGTTCGAGGATATCATGGTTGACACAGCCTTCGCAACCTCTCCAGAAAGCCTCGTCGTCTGTCAGGTCGGCAAAGGTAACCGGCACATATCCTAATTCCGTATTCATTTTCATGACGGCAGCACCCGAAGTCAGACTAAAAATCTTGGCGTGAGGCCAGCGCATACGGGCCAGCTGGAAGGTCATCTCCTTGATTCTTTTGGCAATGCCCAATCCTCGAAAGTCGGGATGCACGATCAGGCCGGAGGTGGTCACATATTGTTTGTTACCCCAAGACTCGATATAGCTGAAACCTGCAAATTTGTTACCTTCTAAAGCAATGACGGCTTTTCCTTCCTTCATCTTTTGGGCAACGTATTCATGTGTACGCTTGGCGATACCGGTTCCGCGCACTTTGGCGGCGGCTTCGATCGTGTCGAGGATGATATCTACATATTCCTCGTGACAGGCTTCAGCGATCATCACATCAATTTTTCTTTCTTGTTCCATTTTTATGTTTGTTCTTTTATCTTCTGTTGTTAGTGGGAACAAACGATCAGTTCCCTATACATTATATATATATTATATAAAATGAGCCAATGCTTTTACGATCTTGTCCCGGCTGATCCCTTCGCGCGGGATGATCAGGATCGTGTCGTCTCCGGCAATCGTGCCCAGTATTTCGCAGGGCGCATGCGTATCGATATCCGAAGCAATCCCCATTGCATATCCCGGGCGGGTCTTGACAACGGCCAGATTACCCGAAAACTCGATGTTGGGATGATACTGCGTTTGCTCTTTCACTGGTTGCATAAGTGCTGAATAATCGGGCAGGCGATATACATAATTTCCGTCCCCGTCATGTACTTTGATGACTTTCAGTTGCTTTATGTCGCGTGACAGGGTCGCTTGGGTAACCTGGAATCCGCTATTTTCCAACTGTTTAAGCAGCTCTTCCTGATTTCCTATTTTCTCTGTCTGTATAATGCGGCAGATGGCATCCAATCGTTCTTTTTTTGTACTCATACTTGTATATTTATGCAACAAGGCTGCAAATATAAAGAGTATAATTGAATAATTATGCAAGTGTGCCTTCTTTTTTTGTATAAATCTTCATATTCTTTATCTCTTGAGCAAAAAGCCTTTACGAATTGTTTATTATGAAGAGAAATCATAATTTTGCAAATAGTATAAATAAAGGATAAAAAATGAAGAAGATTACAAGTTTATTCGTCGCCATGTTGCTGTTGCTAAGCAGTTGCGGAAGTGTCCCGTTGACCGGAAGAAAGCAGGTTTTGCTTGTTTCGGATCAGGAAGTGCTGTCGTCCAGCCTGACCCAATATTCTGATTATATGAAATCGGCTAAGAAATCATCATCGAAAGACGGTGCCGCTATGGTGACACGTGTTGGTAAAAAGATAGCGGCCGCTACTGAACAATATCTGAGAAACAACGGGTTGGAGAGCGAAATCAAGAATTTTGCATGGGAGTTTAACTTGGTGAACGATCCGCAGGTCAACGCGTTTTGCATGCCGGGGGGTAAAATCGTTGTCTATGAAGGACTGATGCAGTTGGTTTCGTCGGACGATGAATTGGCCGTCGTGGTCGGTCATGAAGTGGCGCATGCCGTAGCCAAACACAGCAACGAGCGTATGAGTCAGCAGTTGATGGCACAATACGGTGCGCAGATATTGGGGCAGGCGTTAAGTAATAAGTCGGCTGCTGTCCAGAAGATCGGTGCTTCCGTTTATGGCTTGGGCGCTCAATACGGTGTTATGTTGCCATTCTCACGCAAACACGAATCCGAGGCGGATTATATGGGACTGGTCTTTATGGCAATGGCCGGCTATAATCCCGCAGTTGCCGTCAACTTCTGGCAAAAAATGTCAGCCGGCAAATCCGGCTCCACTCCTGAATTTATGAGCACGCACCCCAGTGATGCCACCCGTATTAATGAGATTAAGCAGCATTTACCGGAGATAGAGAAGTACAGGGTAAAGAAATGATTTGTCACCATGATATGTCTTGTCCTGATTTAGATTGGCCATGCCTCCCCGTTTTACCTCTATATATTTAAGAGAAAAACAAGGACACTACAATATTAATTAATCAACAAATACACAGGTATTAACAGCATTACTACCACTCCTTTGCTTTTCGCCCTTAGTCGAAAAGGTTTTTGACCAGTGTCGAAAGGGCTTTTGACCAAGGGCGAAAAGGTTTTCGACTAAAGGCAAAAGGTCTGTGGGCTGGCTGTTTGATAACAGTAGCATGGCAATTGTCTTTTAAATAGGACCTTCCGAGGCCGACTTTATCCCTGATGAAGGCAAACGCAAACGGTGAAGCCGTTTTTTACTACCAACATTCATCTGTCAAAAGTCCCAATAAGGGTTATTGTCTGTTTTGGTGACATGTCTTATCATTGTCTTTGTCCTGAATGATTAGGGTGGGCCATAAAATTTCTTCGGTATAGGCATGTTATACCGTTATCCCCATCTTCTTCATCAAGAAGCAGGCATTCATATTTTGGGCTATCCCTTCTCTGAGTTGGTAGGAAAATGTCAGTTCGTTGTCTTGGATATCGGCCTCAAAACGATAATTCTTGATCTGGTTCGGGAATTCCTTTTCAAGTTCGCCTAACGCCAGATCGTGTGTGGCAATGATACCGCAAGCCTGATTCGCTACCAGCTGTTTCATCAAAGCAAGGGAACCTTTTTGTTTGTCGATCGAATTGGTCCCTTTCAGGATTTCATCTAAAATGATGAATAGCTGTTCGCCCTGTTGCAAGCGATCGATAATCATCTTCAGCCGTTTCAGTTCGGCAAAGAAATAAGACTCATTGCTTGCAAGAGAATCGGAAGTACGCAGGCTGGTCACCATCCGGGCCGGATATAAAGTCAGAGACGCCGCACAAACCGGAGCACCGATACAGCCGAGCAGATAGTTGACGCCGATGGTACGCAGGTAAGTGCTTTTTCCTGCCATATTCGCTCCCGTAATAATCAGGAACCAGGGACTTTTCCGGATCTCGATGTCATTCTTTACGCATATGTCCCGGCGCAGTAACGGATGTCCGAGCGCTTTGCCTTCCATTTTGAAATATACGTCTGCTATCTCAGGATAAATGTATTCCGGGTGATTGAAGGCAAATCCACCCAGCGAACAGTAAGCATCGAACAAAGCCAATGCTTCGAACCAGCGTTCCGTATCCTCTCCATGCTCCATCTTCCATTTTTCCAGCTTTATCGCCATGCGGGTATCGCGCAAAGTGAAAATATTCAGTATGACGCCGATTGCACTGAAACGTTGGTTCAGCGCACCGATATGTCCGGAGAGTTTTTTGATGATTGAAGAGGCCGTTTGCCCGTCGCTTGCAAACCGGTTGTGGATATCGGCGAGCTCGGCGGATTGAAAGTTTTCACCTTCGATACATTTGATCAGCTCGGAATAAGTCTGCAATATTTGCTCCATTCTGTCCAAAGAATTGTGTACCGTAGCGATCTGCTTCGCATTGAGATAAGCGATAATGAAAGACAATCCGAAGAACATGCCGGCTATTGATACCGGGAGCAGGTTCAGTGCACATCCTATCGCGACCAATACCCAGATGGAAGGGATCAGACAGATGAGCAGTTTCCATATTTTATTGTTGATCAAGCAGGGAGCCGCTTTACTTAATAGAGAAATAAGTTGTTGGTCGTCCTTGTTTCCCGGATGCAGGATGCCTGTCACATAGAAATGTTGCCGGAGCTGCGTGAAGGATTCCAGTTCGCGGATCGCTTCCTGGCGTCTTAATATCATAGCCTTGTCGGTGAGTGGTTGCATAAACCAGCCGGCCAGCTTCTCTTTTCCCATGAAAGTAACCGTGCGGTTGACGGACTGGAAAAGCGAATGGTTTCCGAACAAATCCAGATCAAGGCTGAACGAATGTTCTGCGGAACTTTTTTCCGGTGCTCCGTCGAACGCACTGAAATTGTAATCCAACCCGTTCAGTTCGTTTTTGCACAGGTTCGCCAGTGCTTCGGCGTAACATTTCCGGGCGAAGAGCTTGGTGTGCCAGACCATTAGAGCGATAAACGGGATAGTAAACAAGACGGCGATCCCGGCCAGCACTTTCCAGTCTTCGGATTTGAAGAACCAGACCATGGCGATCAGACCGGCGACCAACAACAAACGGATGCTTCCGAGCAAATGAATTTTTTTCTTCAGGTTATCGGCCCTGCGGGTGTAAGCCGTGACAATATCTTGGTAATAGTTGTATATCTTTTCCATGCCTGCAAAGATAAATAAAAATGAACTAACCATTCTGTAATTGGTTTTATTTAAAAGAATGATAACGAAATGACCAATATAGGTGCTAAAGAGGCGAATTATCATTCATTGATTCGTATATCTTTGCTAAGGTTTTTATCGACTCAATAAACTTGATGCGTTTTATGAAAAGGATCGTGATGCTTCTGTTTCTGTCTGTGATGGTCTGTACCCTCTCGGCACAGGAAAAAAAAGGAGAAACTATCGGGGAAAGGATCGTGGCGAATGCTTATAACGCCGACAGTATCCGCGGCATTTTGGACAAGATGCCGTATTTCACCCTGTTCAAGGACAATTACTTCGTGGGAGGGACAACTCTCGGACATAAACCGACTGCTGCCAATTCGGACGTGAAGTTTCAGTTGAGTATCGCCCAACGACTGACAAAAAGCAAATTGCCGTTCGATACTTATCTGTTTATCCAGTACACTCAGAAGGCTTTTTGGAATGTCTTTCAGGAATCGTTGCCCATGAAGGACCTTAATTTTAATCCCGGTATCGGTCTGGGGCATCTGATCGTCTACCATAATAAATATATAGGTAAAGGGTATCTTATGCTCGAACATGAATCGAACGGGAAAGACAGCACCGCTTCCCGCAGTTGGAATAAAGTCACTTTTGCGGTTGCGATTACCCTCTCGCCGAATTGGGAGGCACAGTTCAAGACCTGGATACCGATTGTGGATGGTGAGAATAATAAAGACCTACTGAAATATAACGGGATCTTTCAGGTCGCCGCCAATTACCGGACCGACAACCGTCGTTTTAATTGTGGTGTGATCCTGACGAAGCGTAAGACTTGGACCAGCTTTAACACACAGGTCGAATTGAGTTACAAATTTAACAATAATGAGAATCAATATTTCTTCCTGCAATATTACAATGGTTATGGGGAAAATCTATTGGAATATAATAAGTTCAAAAGCATGATAAGGATAGGCTTCGTTATCAAGCCTTCCGATTTCAGCCTGTATTGACAGAAGACGATAAACAACCGCTCTCCTGTATTGTTATTTATATATACATTGTATAATAATGCAAAATAACAAAATGAATGTAAAGGAACAATACTGGAAATACTCTCTGGTTACGATTATCGTAGTGCTGGGGACGATTCTTTTTGTGGAATTCATCCCTTTTCTGGGAGGTATCTTGGGCGCTTGTACCATTTATATATTGGTTAGGAAACAAATGTTGTATCTGACCGAAAAGAAACATTTGCGGCGTAGCTTCGTTGCTGTAATCCTGTTGCTGGAAACGATCCTCTGTTTTTTGATACCGCTTTCGCTGGCTGTCTGGTTATTTATCAACAAACTGCAAAATTTCAATCTGGACCCGACTCAATTGGTCAAGTCGGCGGAACATATTGCGAACCTGATCGAGCAACGGACCGGATACGACGTGCTCGATACCTCCAATATCATGTCTGCTGTCTCCATTCTCCCGAAGATAGGGCAGGTCTTGATGGGAGGAATCAGCGGTTTCGCCATCAATGTGGCCGTACTGGTGCTGATACTTTATTTCATGCTGATTGGTGGTGCCAAGATGGAAAAGTATGTCTACAGCATTTTGCCTTTTAGTGACGAGAATAAGAAAAACGTCTTGAACGAGATCAATATGATCGTCACCTCCAACGCAATCGGAATTCCGTTGCTGGCCATCATCCAAGGGCTGATCGCTTTGCTCGGATATTGGATATTCGATGTGCCGAGTCCTTTCCTTTTCGGCTTTCTGACCTGTTTTGCCACGATCATTCCGGTTGTAGGTACAGCGTTGGTCTGGTTGCCGCTGGCTCTTTATATGACGTTGACAGGAGATTGGGTGAATGCTGCCGGACTGACGGCTTATGCTTTGATTATCATTACGAATGTGGATAACCTGATTCGTTTTATCTTGCAGAAAAAAATGGCGGATACTCATCCGCTCATTACCATATTCGGTGTGATCATCGGCTTGTCTCTATTCGGTTTTATGGGGATTATCTTTGGGCCGCTCCTGATTTCGATCTTTATACTTTGTTTCAATATATTCAAGGAAAAGTATCTGGATAATGCCCGATAACTGCTACTTTTGTATGGATAAATAAACAAAGCCATGCATAGCAGAAGAATAAAAAACAATTGGCACATCATCAAAGGACAGCCTCTTACCGAATTAGACAAAAAAGTGCTTTACTATCAGAATAAAGGCCACCTGGTGCCGTCACGCAAACTGATCAAGACAGCAGAACAGATCGAAGGCATCCGCCGGAGCAGTGTGGTGAATACCGGGGTGCTCGATTTGGTTGCAAGAGAGATCAAGGCCGGTATGTCTACTGCCGAGATCGATAAGTTGGTATATGATTATACCGTTTCGCACGGGGCTATTCCGGCGCCTCTGAATTATGAAGGGTTTCCGAAAAGCGTCTGCACTTCTGTCAACGAGGTGGTCTGCCACGGTATTCCCAGTGAAGATGAGATATTGGAAGAGGGGGATATTATCAATGTAGATGTTTCGACTATCTTGGACGGGTATTACTCGGATGCTTCCCGTATGTTTATCATCGGTAAAACGACATCTGAAAAGGAAAAGCTGGTGCGGGTGACGAAAGAGTTTCTTGAAATCGGTATGCAGGCGGCGAAACCGTTCGGTTTTGTCGGTGATATCGGCAATGCCATCCAACGCCATGCGGAGAAGAACGGGTATTCTGTCGTCCGTGATTTATGCGGTCATGGTGTCGGATTGGAGTTCCATGAAGAACCGGAGGTCTGCCATTTCGGACGAAAGGGGACAGGGATGCTTCTGGTTCCAGGTATGGTATTCACGATCGAACCGATGATCAACATGGGAACCTGGCAGGTCTTTATTGACGAAGAAGACGGATGGACAGTCGTTACCGAAGATGAACTGCCTTCCGCTCAATGGGAACATACGTTCCTGATGACGGAAACGGGGCTTGAGATATTATCTTATTGATTGATATAGGTTGGCGGAAGGAGATGTCGAAACAATATCCTGCTGACTAATCGACATGATTTAGGCACGGAATTTAATCCGTGCCTAAAAGAGCGTGATACAAAGGTGTTTTGATATCGTCTTATTTTTTGTCTTTCAACAAATCACGTATCTCGGTAAGCAACTGTATATCGGCTGGAGGAGGAGCCGGAGCTGCCGGTGCTTCTTCTTTTTTCTTGTTCAAGGCATTGATTCCTTTTACTAACATAAAAATAGAAAATGCGATAATGATGAAATCGAAAGTCACCTGCAAAAAGTTTCCATAGTTGATGGAAACAGCTGGCGAGACAACTTTGTCACCGTCCATTACAGCCTGTTTCAGTATGATCTTTAAGTCGGTGAAGTTTACGCCTCCGATCAGCAGGCCGATAGCAGGCATGATGATGTCACCGACGACAGATGATACGATTTTACCGAAAGCACCGCCGATAATGATACCCACAGCCATGTCGATCACGTTGCCGCGCATGGCGAATTGTTTGAACTCTTGTAGAATCTTCTTCATAATTTAACCTTTTTATGTTATAACTACAAAAGTATACGTTTGGTTGTGGATATCCAAAACAATTTGAGAATCTTATGCTATGATGAACTGTTCTATATCTTTTTCCGGAGTTTGTATGGTGTCGATCCCGAAATTTTCGACCAGGACTTTGGCTACATTCCTTCCAACCCGAATACATCCTGTAGTTTCATGGCGATCAATGCTAGTGAATAGCTGTCGTTGCATTGTCCGGCATCCAGTACGCGGGGAATGCCGTTGATATCTCCTAACGGCAGTTTGTTGTACCGGTACTTGGCGCAACCTGCTGTCAGAATCACGCAGTCATCCGGCAATTGTTCGGCAAATTCGGTATAGTAGTTACGGTTTTTCATGCGCCCGTCGCATCCGGCCATGACGACAAACTTACGGATTGCCCCGCTTTTCACGGCATTGACGACTTTATCAGCTAATGCTAACTGGCCGGCAACTCTGAAAGGACTTTTACAGGGACAAATGGTGAATGATGCGGGAAAGTTGGTTGTGATAGAAGAACTTATGTATGCAATAGTTGAGGCAAATGGCAAAATAACTCAGCTGTTTATTTTCCTTTTTATCATGATAATATCCCAATATTTTTTCTTGCGTACCTTAAAGATAGAGTATTTGTATCCAGAGCGGAACGTATAAAAAAGTTTTCAA
>UMFM01018166.1_pt1 | contig 13243 bp, 10 predicted proteins | sample 1965011 | NCBI WGS metagenome assembly UMFM01 (sample SAMEA4836046, study PRJEB28245) | human gut metagenome | biome: gut microbiome; material: fecal sample | place: Denmark | collected 2008 | reverse complement strand
CCGCCGCAGCCCGCAGCTTTTCGGCGGAGGCATCATGCTGAGCGGCATTGTGCTGCTGGCATTGAATCTCTATGCGGTGCCGACTGCTCCAGTGCTCTTTTTGCCCGCCCTTCAAAGCTATTGGCTGGTTGCACATGTCACGCTTTCCTTTACAGCCTACGCACTCTTTGGCCTTTCTGCCTGCGCCGGAGCCGCACTTCTCTGCGGCGGCGCCGCTCCGGAAACAGCTGCACCGCTCATCCGCCGTCTGAACCTCCTCGGACTCGTAATCTTCACGATCGGGGGCCTCTTCTTCGGTTCAATCTGGGCGCATCACTCCTGGGGACGCTTTTGGGCGTGGGATCCCAAAGAGACCTGGGCATTTATCACTTGGTGCGCCTTCCTCGCTATTCTTCATTTTGATCACCGCCGCGAGCTTCCCCCGCGAAAACTCGCCGCAGCGACACTTGCGGCTTTCGCCGTACTAATCTTCACTTACGTCGGCGTTAACATTTTCTTTGCGGGTCTGCACAGCTACGCCGCACTAGAGGTCTCTCCATGACGCCCCATCCGTTCTCCATCAAACTCGATCAGACTTCAGTCGTGCCGCTTAACGAGCAGCTCACTAAGGCCCTGCAGGAGGAGATCAGACACCGGCTCCACCCCGGCGACAGGCTGCCTGCCTCGCGCATTCTGGCCGAATGCCTCGGCATCTCGCGCAATACCGTAACGGCCGCCTACAAACGCTTAGTAGATGAAGGATGGTGCGATGCCAGAGTGGGCAGCGGCACGTGCGTTGCGGAGCATCTGCCGCTGCGTGAACGGAGAGACCCCCGCACAGGCAGGCCGCCCACAGAGACTTCCAGCCTTCCAGAACTCTCAGAACGCGCGCAACTGGCGCTCTGCGCTGCGCAGTTCCATGTTCAGACCGAAGAACCGCTGGCGGTTGCCGCACCAGACTACGACAGCCTGCCGGGGAAAAAATGGACTCAGATTGTTGCGCGCATCTCTAAAAGTCCCTGGATGCACAACAGCTACTGCCATCCGGGAGGCTGGGGGCCTTTTCGCCGCGTCCTCGCAGATCATCTGCGCTCTGCTCGAGGGATTTCCTGTGACCCCGAACAGATCATCATTACCTCGGGTATTCAGCAAGGCCTCGCTCTGTGCGCGCAAATCCTCTTTAATCCTGGTGATGCCGTCGCACACGAAGACCCAGGCTTTGAAGTCCACCGCAGCACACTTCGCTACTGGGGCCTTCGTCCCGTACCTGTACCCGTTGACGCTGAAGGACTCTGCGTCGAGCAGCTTTCTGCTTTCCCTGAAGTCCGAGGCGTTTTGGTCACGCCGAGTCACCAGTACCCGCTCGGAATGCTCATGTCGCGGCAGCGAAGAGAGGCACTAATCCGCTGGGCATCAGCGCACAAGGCTTGGATCATAGAGGACGACTACGACAATGAACTCTCTTACGCCGGCTCACCAACGACGGCGCTCGCTGCTATCGCAGAGATTCAATCTTCCGTGGTGTATCTCGGCAGCTTTTCGAAAATGATTTACCCGGGCTTCGGCCTCGGGTACTTGGTTGCCCCCAAAAGTGCTGCGAAGGCCTTCGAGGGCGCCAAACTCTTATCAGACCGACATGAGTCCGAAGTGCACCAAACCATTCTCACCGAATTCATCAGCGGAGGTTTTTACGACGCACATGTGCGGCGTCTGAAAGTGCTCTATGCCAAGCGGCGCAACGCAGCCATCCGCGCCATCGGCCGCTTTCTTGGCGACATTGGTCACCTCACGATCGACAACCAAGGCACGCACCTGTGCTTTTGTTTTGAAAAAGCGCTCGACGACGTGCATCTTGCGGACTACCTGCGTCGGGAACACCGCCTCGAGACACGCGCTCTTTCGCCCTGCTTTGCCGATGCGCCCAAAGAGTACGGTCTGATCCTCGGTTTCGCGGGCTTTTCTGAGGTTCAGCTCGAAAACGCGGTCGAAGAGCTCTCGAGGGGTATCCGTTCGTTTCTGCGCACCTCAAACTGAGGCATAAGCTCTCGTCACCTCGAACGCAGGCTTCACTAGAGCAGATCCAAAATTCATCGGGGAAGGTACGCTGCTTGGGCCGCAGCGTACCGGTTCTCAGACGATAACGTTTAGAACTTCCAGGCGGCCTGCAGCTGCGCGCTCACACCTTTACGCACACCCACATAGCCATTGACGCCGCCGTCAAATTCAAAGGTCTTGGCTCTATTCATGAAAGTCCATCCCAACGACAGTATGCCGGTACTGCCTTCCAGATCCGTTCCGTTCATGGCCAGAGTCCCAATGTGATCCCGTGCACTCCCCTCAGCATCGGCCTTAAAGGCATACTCATAGGTGACGGCAGCGTAGGGCCGCAGAGCCGAGGAATGCTGATATTCAAAAAGACTGCCGGCCTGTACGCGATGAACATTCAGAGCGTCAAAATGGAACCGAGCTCCGGCAACCGCCGAAGACCCTGAAGCCTCATACGACTCGCTCTCACGGCCGTCGTAGAAGTAATTCAGGAACGTTCTGTTCTTGATCTTCTCTGCAGCTTGGACTTCACCGTACATACCTAAATGAGCGCCCCAATAATTGCTCGTGCGGTCAAAATCTACGGAAACGCCGGCAATAGGCGCGGAGAACTCATTGCGAAGCCAACCGCCCTTCACGTAGCCAGTGAAGTGAAGCCATTCCCAAGGCGTGGTGTAGTTCCCATAAACGCCCAGCCCAACGTAATTGTGCTTGCCGTCCCCCCGGATCTTTCCCAGCGGAGAAGCTGCAGCCGTTTTGGTGTCATAGGTCCCGTGACCCATTTCGACAAACGCGCCGATTTCGGAACCCTGCAGATTGACGGCATACCCCAGCAATCCCGAAATCACATTGGTTTCAAGATCACCGCGAACGTCCAAGTCATACTTACCGACTCTTGCTGCGGCAAACGGTCCCGTCTGACGCACACCATTACGGGACTTCATCGTGGAGTCAATCAAGAGCTCGTCGGCCGCATACATCGTTGCGGCCGATGCAATACTCGACTGCATCAGCGCGTTCGTCTGGTCATTCACCTTGTCGACGCTCGGCCGCTTTGCCTTGATCGTGGCGACAAGCATGTTTTCCGACTTCATCTTGAGATCGTAATCGTCTTTTGTTAATTCCGTCTCCTGAACTCGAGACAAGGAAGCAATGTGCTCCACATTAAGATTGCCTTTGAGTTCGTCCAGAGAAGATCCCGCAGCGAGGCGATTGTCGGCTTTATCCAGCGCAATGCCTGCGCTGCTCTTAATCAGACGCACTTCATCGCCTGCGTTGAGCTTAAGTCCCGTGCCTGAAAGCGTAATCGGGCTCGCACCAGAAGCAGAAGCTGCAGACTGCAGCAGTACTGGAGTCGTCCCTGTCACTAAAACAATGGCCTCATCATCGGCCAGTGAGGAAAGCACATCGGCAGTCAGAAGGAAATTGAGTGATGCTTTCGAAGCCACTGCAAGATTGGTGAGGATTGAGCGATCAGTGACGTTCCAGTAAGAATTTTCGTCAACACTGCCAGAACCGACATTGAGCACAATCTGACCTTCAGATTTATCGTCCATTTCCGTAAAGCCTGAAAATTGAACTTTGCCGCTGCCTGAACTATTGATGAAGATCTTCGCTTTGTCTTGAACTGATAAACCAGATCTCGCTGTTGTGATGAAGTCCTTTTGGACATCAATGGTCGATTCTCCTTGGCCAACCATGGCGTAATGTGCATTCGTTTTTAACGCTTCCGCAATAGCGACAGAAGCGTTTTCTTTGAGCCAAATCGCATGTGAATTGCCGCCTTGCATATTGATGGAGGCAGTTTTCGCCGTCACTTGACCCGCAGCATTCGCAAAAATACCCCAAGAATAATTGTTCCCACTGAAATCCATCGTCAGATCATCAGTGAAATCCACTTTTCGATTTGTGACTAAACCGTACCCTCGATTCGAAGTGTTAACTGTGAGCTTCGTTGGCCCGGCAAAAGAAAAGTCGCGCTTTGCGGTAAGAATGACCGCATAAGAACTAGCGCTAGGAACATCTTGGAGCGTAATCGTTACCGGTCCCGCTATCGTGATGTCTTTTCCATATTGGTTGTATTGCGGATAATCTTTATGGTCCCAGATGTTTATGCCCCTCACCACTTTCAGGCTTTGCGCATTGCTGCCGTTGAGCTGCAAATTCAGGGAGCCGGCATTCAGATTTCCTCCGTACCCAAATTCGATGCCAGTGATTGAAGTGTCATTCTTCCCAGCCGTAATGTTGATATCGGCTGAGGTTGTGGTGAGCGTGCCGCCAAGTTGACCGAGAACTGCGGTGATGCTGCGTGCGGCATCACCAGCGGAACGGTCAATGTTCATCACAAAACCGTTTTTAAAATTAATATCTCCGTGGAATGTCATGCCTTGAGGCACGCTGCCTTCCATGACAACAGCACTGTCCGTATTAAAGGTCGTTGTCCCCGTCGTCGCGTCGCCATTTGTAGCACGCAAGAAGCATTGCTCGGAGTTGGAGTCTGTGCTGGTGTCATCCATCCGCAAGACCAGATTGCCTCCCGTGAAAGTCAAGCCTCCGCGATTGCTGCCATCTAGAATCCTGGTCTGCCAATTGTCATCAGTATTTTTCAGCGTCAGCGTTTTCCCTGCTGCAATCGTAATTTCTACGAGATTGGTGTCATCAGAACCGATCACAGAGCCATTATCTGTCACCGTGTAAATGGTATCGTCATCAAACGCACGACTGGTCTGAATATGAGGACCAGTAACTTCTGCAGCGAAACCATTGACTGTCGCCGCGAATCCGAGAGCCAGCGCCAATGGCGTCAGTTTTCCTTTTTGCATAAATTCTCTCCAAGCTGGCGTCTTTGAAGCTGGAGAGAAATAAAAAAACTTCGCATCCAAGTCCAAAGACTCGAAACACGAACCTGAACTACGGGATGCCTGCTCACTAAAACAAGGGCAGTTCCGTCAATATTTTTATCAAGCCCGTGATTTTATTTGAAGAAATAGGCCACGGGCTTTCGTTTTTGTGTTATCATGCTCTATAACTATAATGTGCAGAGCATAAAGATGGAAAATTCTCCAAAAAGCGGCTTCCCCTGGAACTTTACGACGGTCCTTACAAAGGACGGTTATCGATATGTAAAGGCCTACCGAATGAAGTGGGATCCGGTTCTCAAGAAATCCAAGCGCTGTCTGCAGCGCCATGTCGGCCGCTTGTTTGAAGACGGCCGTATCAAGATTTCGCCGAAATTTTCAGCGGACTTTCCCGAATACGCCGGCGATGATTGGTTCTGGGGAATTGACAAAAAGCCCGTGCCCGAAGCTCAATACCGTCAGGACTTCCCGGAAACTCCCGGTCCTGCTCCTGAGGACGAAGAGGCCTGCCAACAGCAGGAGACCCTGGATGTTGGCCTGACGTGGGCGGCTGTTACGTTGGCGGAAAAGAACGGCATCCGTGCACACCTTCACGAGGTTTTCGGGAAGGAAATGGGAGAAGAGCTGCTCTATTTGGCAATCTTCAAGCTCGCCGGCGGCGGATCCATGATGACATACGATTTGTGGCGTCAGAAAGTTTGGCTGCCTAAATGCAAACGGCTGACCGGACAGAGAATTTCAGAAATTCTGGCTGCTGTTGACGGTGAAAAAGTCGTTAAGTATTTTCGCCTTCGTCACAACCGGCAGGACGCTGTTTGGGAGGAGATCTACAAGCGGAATCCGGCGCTTCGAGGCCGCCCTATCGAATACGCTCTGGACAATACGTCGATCTCAACCTATTCAGACACCATCGCTGAGGCACAGTTCGGTCATGCGAAGCGTGATCCCGACTTGAAGCAAATCAATTACACGGTGATTTGCGACCAGTGTTCGGGCGATATTGTCTTTGCGCACATGTATGAAGGCGCTGTCAATGACGTCACTGCACTCTCCGATATTCTTCATGCTATGACGAATGCCGGCTTTGATCTCGATAAAAATATTCTCGTTACCGATCGAGGATATTCGAGTTTGGAGAATATCCAGAAAATGATCAATCTGGATCTTAAATATCTTCAAGGCGTCAGATTTGTCGAAGATTCATTGAAGCAAAACTTCGAGAGACATAAAGAATCTTTGCGAAAGAATGCTTTTTTCAGCAGCAAAGAGAAGGCTTACGCATTCACTCTGAAAGAGCCGTGGTCTCAGAACACGGACTACGGGCGCCTCAAGCTGGACACGTACGTTCACCTGTTCTGTCTTGTTAACCGCGAAGACGAGACGGCCGTATTCCTCAGCGAGAAAGCGGATGAAATTATTCGTTTGAAAAACGAAAACAAGTCTATTCCACAGGATCTTTGGAACAACTACAGGCGATTTGTTGATTCAATTAAAGATTCAAACGGGAATAGTAAATGGGTTCGAAAATCAAGCAAAATCGATGAGGCGGTCGAAACGGCGGGGTATTTTGCTCTTAGAAGCAACAGCATTTCCGATGCGTTTGAAGCGCTTTCCGTTTATCGGCAGCGCGGGATGGTTGAGCAGGATTTCAATCAACTGAAAAATTGGCTCGATTGTGATCGTCTGCGTGTCGGCGCCGTTTCGGTACAAGGGAAGCTTCTGGTGAGCACGATCGGAACCGCCTTGCGGATGATGATGCTCAACAGTGCAAAACAGATGGAAGACCGCAAGGCAAAGCTGGTCATCCCTGGGAATTCCATGGACCGGCTGTTGGCCGAACTGACGCTTGTGCGGGCTCATAAACGAAACAACGCCAACGCTTGGATCAGGAACAGTATTCCTGCCTCGCGTCGGCGCTGTTTTGAATTGCTCCAGCTTTCTGAACCACCGCGGCGATTCGAAATGTAGAGCAGGTAACCCGTAGTTCAGGCACGAAGTTCGTCAGAAAGAAAGTGCTGATTTCTCAACACCGGAGAGGGCTGTTACCCCCCCCCGTGTAAAATTTCATTGCATGCGCAATAGCAGAAACGGTCATTTTCTGCTTGATTGACTGTACTCAATTCATCCGTATTCGTCAAGTAATCCAACCATTTTCAAAAGCAACCATTGGTGACAGCCAACAAAAACTTCGGCCTCAATAAATTATGTATGAGTCGAATGCTGATTTTCTAAGTTAAACCAATCCGAAAATCTTCGACGCTTTGAGCATCACCGATACATTCCTCAAAGCAACAGCCTCAGACGAACCCGCGTCGCCTGAGGCCGACTTGTTTCTGCTCTGCAGGAATTACGGACCATGATTAAATCGTACTGGTCATTGCCCATCCCGAGTGCATTGGCAGTGTGCGGCGGCTTTCGATTCGTTCGACCAGATCATGCTTCTCAGCTGCAGGGGGGCCATAGACCAAATCGACCGAAGCCTGATCAATAGGCAGGATAATCGCAGACTGCCGATCCAACGCGAAGTCTGCGCACGAGACTCGGCCGATGTTCCTCCGCGTACAGGTCATTCCAGCCATTTGCAGGTCAAATGCAATTTGCGGCATTGTGATACTAACCGCATGGGTAATCAGCACTGCAATCCTTCAGGATGCTGATCTTTCGTGTGAAACCAGCCGACAACCTTCATCGAAGCGGCAGCTTTGCCGCCTGCGGCCTTCCGTCACCCAAGCTGTTGAATCCATGTGACTGCAGGTCTTCACCTGAACGGATCCAACAATCAATCACGGACGGTACGCTGCTTGGATCGCAGCGTACCGGTTCTCAGGTGAAATCGTTTAGAACTTCCAGGCGGCCTGCGCTTGGGCGCTCACACCCTGACGCTTGCCCGTGTAACCGTTCACGCCCAGATCGAATTCGAAGTGCTTGGCTTCGTTCTGATACGTCCAGCCGAGCGACACGATGCCCGTGCTGCCTTCGAGGTCAGTACCGTTCAAAGCCAGATCACCGAATTGATCGGTGGCTCGGCCCCTGGCATCCGCCTTGAAGGCGTATTCGTAGGTCAACGCCGCATAGGGACGCAGGGCGGACGTGTAGGCGTATTCAAACACCGATCCCAATTGTGCTCGGTGTGAATTGAGCGAATTGAAATGGAAATCCGCTCCTGCCACGTCCGAAGAACCCGAGGCGGAGTAGGACTCGCTCTCGCGGCCGTCGTAGAAATAATTCAAGAATGTTCTGTTCTTGATCTTCCCAGCAGCTTGGAATTCACCATACATGCCTAAATGAGCGCCCCAATAATTGCTTGTGCGGTCAAAATCTACGGAAACGCCGGCAATAGGCGCGGAGAACTCATTGCGAAGCCAACCGCCCTTCACGTAGCCGGTGACATGCAGCCAGTCAATCGGCGTTGCATAGTTGCCGTAGACACCGAAACCCACATAGTTGTGCTTGCCGTCGCCCTTGGTCTCACCGACCGGAACGGTCACAGTTGTTTTGGTGTCATAGGTTCCGTGTCCCATTTCGACAAATGCGCCGATTTCAGAACCCTGCAGATTGACGGCATACCCCAGCAATCCCGAAATCACATTGGTTTCAAGGTCGCCGCGGACATCCAAGTCATACCGTCCGACTCTTGCTGCAGCAAACGGCCCCGTCTGACGTACGCCCTGCCGGGATTTCATCGTTGTATCAATCAGGAGTTCGTCAGCCGCAAACATCGTGGCGGCCGCAGCAATGCTCGACTGCATCAGCGCGTTCGTCTGATCATTCACTTTGTCGCTGCTTGGACGATCCGGTTCAGGTACCGGATCAGGATCTGGGTCCGGAGTCGGTGCTGGAGCCTTCTCTTTAATGGTTGCGATAAGCAATTCATCAGTCTTCATTGAGAGATCGTAATCGTCCTTGGTGAGATCGCTTTCCTGTACGCGCGACAGGGACGCAATGTGCTCCACCTTGAGATCACCCTTGAGCTCGTCCAAAGAATCGCCCGCGGCCAAGAGATTGTTCACTTCGTCCAACGCGATGCCTTTCTCGCTGTTGATCAAGCGCACCTCATCGCCCGCGTTTAACGCCAGACCGATGCCCGAAAGCGTGATGGTGCTCACCCCCTGCGTTGCCGAGTGCAGCAGGACGGGAGCGCCCGTCACCGTAACAATCGCCCCGTCTGCGGCCAAATTGCCCAAGAGTTCGGGAGTCAGCAGGAAGTTCAAGCTCGCGTTGGCGGCCACCGTCAACCCGGTAAGCGCCGAAAAATCGGTCACGTTCCAATAGGAATCTTCGCCTGCAGCTCCGGAACCGATCGTCAATGAGATCTGTCCGTTGTCAGTGATTTCCGTAAACCCTGAGAACTGCACTTTGCCGGCTCCGGTACTGTTGATGCGGATCTGCGCATCGTTTTCAGCTACTAAACTCGATTCCGCCGTGGTGACGAAATTTTTCTTCACATCGACAATCGAATTATTCTGTCCAAAAGCGGCGTAATCCGCATTGGTCGTTAACGATTCGTCAATAGTGGTTTGGGCACTGTCTTTGAGCCAAATAGCATAATTACCGCCGTCCCGCATATTGAGCGAAACAGCTTTTGCCGCAACTTTACTATTGCCGTAGGCAACAACACCCCAAGCGTTCTCGTTGCCGCTGAAATCCATCTGCAGGTCATCCGCGAAATCCACTTTTTGATTCGTATACAGACCGTAGCCTTTTGCCGAATTTTTCACCGTGATTTGGGTCTTCCCAGCAAAAGAGTGGTTCCGTTCGGATATGAGCGCTAAGGCATACGAATTTCCTTTGGGAGCGTCCTGCAGGGTAATCGTTGTCGGACCAGCGATGGTGATCTCATTGCCGATGGGATACCCTTGAGCATCTATTGAATAGAGACCATAAAGAGCTTGCAAAGTCGAGACGTTGCGGCCGTTAAGCTCCATATTGAGGCGGTTGGCGGAAAAATTGCCCCCGTAGCCAGCAAATACGCCTGTGAGTCCTACATCGTTATCACCAGCAGTGAGATGAATATCAGCGGATGTCGTTGTTACCGTCCCTCTTGCTGAAGGATAATCCCTGTGACGTCGCGATCCGTGGTCATTTGCGACCGATCGATATTCAGGGTAAAACCATTGGTGAAAATGATATTTGCATTTTTATGGGCAAAAATACCGTTATATTCCGTGCCTTCGATCACCGTGTCACTGGTATCAAATGTCAAAGTAGCCGGGTAAGCCGCTTGAATGATAGTGGAGTATCCCGGGTTACCGTAATTCGGCGAATAGTGATTGTCGTCTCAACCAATCCACTCCTCATCGCGATGAAGAATGAGTTTCCCTCCAGTAAACGTTATATCTTTTGCCCCCAATGACACCACCGGAGCCAGTGCATTTCCAGTATTGGTATTGATCAAAGTAAGTTCGGCATCGGGAGCAATCTGCAGGGTAATCGGGTAACTGCCCACACCAACTCCGGAACCAACGACCGTTGCCTTGTCGGACTCGATGGTCTCGGTCTTGTCAAAAGTTTTGTTGTCATCGATGAATGCGTTCGAGTTTTGCCCCGCAAAGGCGGTCCCGCATAAGGCAAATCCGATGGCCAGCGCCAACGGTGTGAGTTTTCCTTTCGTCATAGATTCTCTCCAAGCTGGCGTCTTGGAACTTGGAGAGAAGAGAAATAAAAAAAACTTCGCATCCAAGCCCAAAGACTCGAAACACGAAGTTCGTCGGAAAGAAAGTGCTGATTTCTCAACACTGGAGAGGGCTGTTTACCCCCCCCCCCGTGTAAATTTTTATTGCATGCGCAATGACAGAAACAACTGTTTTCTGTTTATTTGACTTTACTGAATTCAACCGTATTCGTCAAGCAATCACCGGTGCCAACAGCATAGAAACTTCGACATCAAAATAAGCTATGCCTGAGTTTGAATGCCGGTTTTCTAAATGAAAGCAATCCAAAGGTCTTCGACGCTTTGAACATCACCGATGCATCCCTCAGAAGCAACGGCCTCAGACGAACCCGCGTCGCCTGAGGCCGCTTTGTTTCTGCTCTGCAGGAATTACGGCACCGTAATCAAATCGTACTGGTCATTGCCCATCCCAAGCGCCTTCATGGCAGTGAGCTGATGCAGGCCGCGGCGGCTTTCGATGCGCTCAACGAGGTCATGCTTCTCTGCGGCAGGACGGCCGTAGACCAAATCGACCGAAGCCTGATCAATGGCGAGAATATCTGTGGAAGCGAGAATGCCGATATCGGGGATCGTGGGTTCCGCAGCAGACGTGCCCGCGCAGTCGCAGTCAACCGACATGCGGCGCAGCACATTGATAAAGACAATCTTCTTTCCAAAGTAATCACAGACGGCTTTGGCGGATTCTGCCATCGTCTCCATCAGCATTTCCTTGCCGGGCCACTGATCCCACGGCAGATTCACATCCGAAACGGCATGAACCTGCTGCTTGCCGATGCGGCCGTCGGCGCAGCCAATGGCGATATTCTTCATTGAGCCGCCGAAACCGCCCATCGCATGCCCCTTAAAGTGCGTGAGGACCAGCATCGAATCGTAATTGACGATATGGCCGCCCATCGAAACTTCCTTGAAGTGCTTGCCGCCTTTAACTGGCAGATTCACCGTTCCCTCAGCGTCCATGATGTCAACCGGGCAGAAGGTCCAGCCGTTGATTTCAAGGGTCTTGAGGTGATCCTCGGTGGTGTAGCGGTCGCCGTGATAGAGGGTGTTCGTTTCGACAATCGTGCTCTCAGGGATGCGTGCCTGCAGGGACTTCACCATTTCGCGCGGCAGGATGTTGGGACCGTGACGCTCGCCGGTATGGAGCTTAATGGCGATCTTGCCCGACAAATTGTCCTTGATCAGGTCGTAGAGTTTATTCAAGTGATCCGAGTCGATCACGGGTGAAAAATACACTTTGGCTCGCCCGGTTTCTGTGCCTGCAGCGGGCGCTGAGGCGCCCGCTGCCGTCCCGACGGCACCGAGCGCACAAGCACCGGCCGTTTTCAAGAAGTCTTTCCGAGTCATGTTCACAACGGTTCTCCTAATGCGTTTGAATGAACTGCCGCCCTTCAATCAGTGCAGTTCGTCAGAGGACAACGGCTTAAACGTTCCTGCAGCCGTGTTGACCGATTTATTTTCACCATTCCTGTCAACAAAGGAAATATCCATTTCTCTCAAAGATGTGCCCAAATCGGAACTGCAGAAAAACATCGGCACAGGTCCTTTTCGCGGGATAGTGTTCAGCCGAAAGATCAAGCGTAAACCCTAAATCGGCTGCGGCAGGCGCGTAAGATCATGAACTTTCGAATTCTTCTCAGAGCCTTTCGATGAACTATCTCACTCTGCTTGTTCTGGCCTACCTCGCGGCACTCCTCTGGTTCGGCATCCGAGGCGGGACTCGCGAACGTGAACTCAACGCGTTTCTGACGGCCGGCGGATCGGCCGGCGCGCTTCTCTGCGCCTTCTCGCTTGTGAGTACGATCATCGGCGGCTCAGCCACGCTCGGCATGGGCGCACTCGCTCAGAAGGTCGGCCCGGCGGCTTTTTGGTGGCTCGGCGTCGGCGCTGTCGGACTTTTTCTCCACGGTCTCATCATTGCGCCCGTTATCCGCAAGCTCCCCGTCGTGACGCTCCCAGATGTGCTCAGACACCTTGCGGGCCCGGCGGCAGAAAAATGGGCGGGCGCCATTATCGCGCTCTCTTGGGCAGCGGTGACGGCCGCGCAGTTCACTGCACTGCGCGCACTCCTTCATTCCATTTCGGGCGGCATGACAGCTGAGGTGCTCTATGTGCTCCTCGCGGCCGGCATTGTGCTTCATACGGCTTTAGGCGGACAGCGCGGCATTCTGCGGGCCGACTTTCTGCACACGATTTTGCTGCTGGGAGGCTTTTCCGCTGCGGCGCTCTGGTGCGTCATGGAGCGAAGCGCCGACATCGCGGCGCTCCCTGTGATGCCCTTTACAGAGACCTTCGGGCTGGGCGACTGGGTGAAGATGATGCTTCTCGTCGGCATCACTTACCTGATCGGCCCGGACATGTTCTCGCGCACCTTCGCGGCCAAGAATGCGCAGACCGCGCGCCGCGCGGCCTGGACGGCTGCGCCGCTCCTCGTTTTCTTCGGCGTGATCGTGACGATGCTCGCGCTCCTCAACATCAAGGCTGAGCAGCCGATTTCTGACTGGCTCGCTGTCGGAAGTCCGCTCCCAGCCGCTGCGGCCGCAGCGCTTTCCATGGGGCTTATCAGTGCGCTTGCCGGCTCGGCCGATACGATTCTGCTCTCCGCGGCCGGCATCATTGAGAAGGATCTCTTTGGCGGCGCCCGTGCACGTGCCGTGCGTCTCTGGGCTGCAGCCGTCGGCATTTTGGCCGC
>UMFM01051193.1_pt1 | contig 13323 bp, 9 predicted proteins | sample 1965011 | NCBI WGS metagenome assembly UMFM01 (sample SAMEA4836046, study PRJEB28245) | human gut metagenome | biome: gut microbiome; material: fecal sample | place: Denmark | collected 2008 | reverse complement strand
CTCTTCGTCGGTGTACTGTGCGACCGCCTCATCATCGTCACGCAACTCCGGGGGCAGCAGGTGACGTACATCGTAGTCGACGCGCTGCGGCATGAGCGGGTATTCGGCGTACAGCGCCTGCAGACTGACGAGCGCCGACTCCTTGATTTTCTCGCAGATGATCCATTGGCCGCCGGGAAGCACCTCGCGCCCGTCCCCGAGCACCAGGTTCAGGCGGGCGCGGCGGACACCGCTCTCAAGCCCGACGATCTCGAACGGAACGAACTGGCAACGTCCCACGCAATACAGCCACGGCACACCACCATCCCGCGAGGAATAGTCAATCTCCAAGTAACTTGACCGCCAGCGGATTTGGTGAACATCCAGTGACATCCCCGGGCTCCTTTACGACACCTTGTCATTCATCTTCGGTTCCCCTTGTGGTAACCCATGTAATATATAGTGTTGCAGTTACGGTAGACCGGCTAACACACCAACCTGATGCTTCGGTAAGGGAGAACAAGAATGAAACGTCTTCTGATTAATGCAGTTCGGATGATGATGCTTCTTATGTATAGGTTCTTCCGCGCGTTCCCGCGCAAGCGTAGGATTGTGTGCCTAAGTCGCGAGAGCGACCGACCGACCACCGATTTCCGGCTCATCCGCCATTATGTGAGACAGACGCATCCGGATTATTCCGTGGTGATCCTCGCCAAGAAGCTGCACAACCCGGTACGATACGGGTTCCATATGATCCGGCAGCTGTATTTCATCGCCACCAGCCAGGCGGTGCTGCTCGACACCTACGCCATCGTGGTAAGCCTGCTCGCCGGCTACATCGACGTGCCCGTCATCCAGATGTGGCATGCGCTCGGCAACATGAAGAGGTTCGGATACACCGCGTTGGGCTCCAAGGAAGGCCGGAAGTTCTCCACCGCCTCGCTGCTGAACATGCATCGCGGGTACACGTCCGTGCTCATCTCATCCAAATCGTTCATCAGCGATTACGCTCGCGGCTTCGACATCGACCCGTCCATCATCTACGAGGCGCCACTGCCCCGCACCGATCTGCTGATCAACAGCTCGTACCGGGCGCAGCAGCGCGAACGCATCATCCGCGAGTTCCCGGAACTCGGGCGCAAGCTCAACATCGTCTACTGCCCCACGTTCCGCAAAAAGACGCCCGCCAATCAGACTCAGGCGGCAGCAGCCCTCGCCGATGCCATCGATTACGACAAGTACAACCTGATCGTGAAATGCCATCCGTTGGACGACCTGCGTATCAACAATCCGCACGTATTCCAGCACTATCCGAGCCAGTACGACATGCTGTTCGTCGCCGATTACGTCATCAGCGACTATTCGACCGTGATCTATGAGGCCGGACTGCTTGACCTGCCGGTGTTCCTCTATGCGTACGACTGGCCGGACTATTCGAAGAAACGCAGCCTGTACATCGACCCGAAGCGCGATATCCCGACGCTGTTCACGGATGATGCCGAGGCGATCGTGAGAGCCATCGAGCACGACGATTTCGACCATGCCGCCTATCAGGCGTTCATCCGTCGCAACGTGGCCATCCCCGAGCACGGCTCCTGCACGGCGCGCGTAGTCGAGCACGTATTCGATCTCATCGCCGCCCGCTAGTCAGGTTCCCCTTTCCCACTAGTCAGCTCCCTCCCTCCCGCGAAAGTTCCGTTTGAAGACCGCCGGATGGGACTTCCGCGAGAGAAGGTGTGGGGATGGTTACCGACCGACTGCCATCTAGCCCTCGCCTGTACCACACCATGCGATTTTTGAGGGTTTTGGGGCTGGTGTGGCCAAGGGTGATTCCGGGCTCATCCACCGATCATTGGAAAATGGCGGTTTTCACGACTCGCATTCTGCCACACCACATGATGTGAAGGCTCACATCGCATGGTGTGGCCTTCTGCTGTACCACACCATGCGATTTTGGGGTGTTTTTCGCCTAGTGTGGCACACGGGCTGGGAGCGAATCAGATGGTCAGGTGGGTAGAGCATGGCTGGGGGCCGTTCTGGGCCGAGAACCACCCCAGTCATGCTGTGCATGACAGCCCCCGCCAGCGGGGCAAGAAATAGTGAACGCCCCCGGCGTGGGGGCGTTCACAGTACTGGGGTTTTCTGGTTTGGCTCTTACTTGCCACCGTCGAGTTCGATGGCCTTGTTGAGGGCTTCTTCCAGTTGCTTCTGGGCTTCACCGTAGGCGGTCCAGTCGCCGTTCTTCATGGCGGACTGGGAGTCCTTCATCGCTTGGGCCGCATCCTTCAGCGCTTGCTGAAGCTCGGGGCTTTGGCTGCCGCCCTGCGAGGAGGAACCGTTCTGGTCCTTGCCCTCGTTCGTACCACTGCCATTCGCGTTGCCGTTGCTCTCGCTGCCATCACCGGATTCAGTGCCGTTCTGCCCGCCACCGCTTTGAGACGTGTTGCCGGAATTCTCGGCATCGCCCGCGGACGCACCCGAATTGCCGCCGAACACCTGGTCGAGCGCCTCGTCGAGCGTATCGGCGAATCCGACCTGGTCGCCGAACGCCACCAGCACCTTCTTGAGCAGCGGGAAGCTGGTCGATCCGCTGGACTGCACGTACACCGGCTGCACATACACCAGACCGCCACCCAGCGGCAGTGTCAGCAGGTTGCCTCGGTTGACCTTGGTGGAACCGGATTCGAGCAGGTTCAGCTCCTTCGACACGTCCGCGTTCGCGTTGAAGTTGTTCTGCGCCTGCCCCGGTCCGGGAACGTTGGAGTCCTTGGGCAGCTCCTGCAATCGTATCGTGCCGTAGTTCGGCCCGATTACGCCCTTCTCGTTGCCCGCGTCGGAATCCACCGACAGGAAGCCGGTGAGGATTTCTCGCGTGGACGTGCCGGCGGGGATGTACGAGGAGGTCAGCGAGAACACCGGCTTCTTCGACCCGCCGGTCTGCAATGACAGGTAATACGGGGGCTGCGGAACGCCCTGCTGCTGCGCCGTGGCCGATTCGGTGGGATCCACCGGCGTCTGCCAGAAATCCTCGCCGGAGAAGAACTGGCCTGCGGACGACACATGGTATTTCGCGAGCAGCTCGCGCTGTACCTTGAACAGGTTCTCCGGGTAACGAAGGTGGCTCATCAGGTCGCCGGATATCTCGGAGATCGGGTGGTACTGTCCGGGGAAGATCTTCTCCCATGCCTTGAGCACCGGATCGTTGGCATCCCAGGCGTACAGTTCGACGGAGCCATCGTACGCATCGACGGTCGCCTTGACCGAGTTGCGGATGTAGTTGGCCTTCTGCGAACCCAACGCCTGGATCGTGTTCGACGTCTTGGTGGTGGAATCCTGCGTGACGCTTCCCAGATCGGTCATCTGCGAATACGGGTAGGCGTCCGACGTGGTGTAGCCGTCGACGATCCACTTGACCCGTCCGTCCACCACCGCCGGGTACACGCGGCCGTCCAGCGTCAGGTACGGGGCGACCTTGGCGACGCGCTCCTTGGGGGAACGGTCGTACAGGATCTGCGAGTCGGAGGTGACACGGTCGGAGAACAGGATCTGATCGGATCCGAACCGGACCGCGTACAAAAGCCGCGAAAAGATGTTGCCCACCGAGGGGCCGCCATCGCCGTCAAACGTATTGGTCGCGCCCTGCGATCCGGTCGGATAGTCGAACTCCCACGAATCCATGCCCTTCGGAGCCCCGACAATCGAGTATTCGGGGGCGTTCGGGGAGAAGTAGATGCGCGGCTCGTACTTCTGCGATTCGGTGAGCTTGCCCTGGGTGGGGATGCTGGATTCGAAGAACTGCGGCTGCCCGTCCGCCGCCACCTTGTTGCCGTATGCGGCCACGACACCGTACCCATGCGTATACACGGTGTGGTCGTTGACCCAGTTGCGGTTGTCGTTGCCTTCCAGATCCAGTTCTCGGGCGGCGATCACCGTGTCCTGGCTGACGCCGTCGATGTCGTACTTGTCGACGGCCAGCGTGTCGGCGAACGTGTAGTACTGCTTCGATTGCTGCAGCTGCTTGAACGTGGGGCTGACGACCTGTGGGTCGAGCAGTCGGATCTGCGCGGTGGATTCGGCCTCGGACGACAGCGCTCCGGACTTGCCCTTGGTGGTGGCCTTGTACTGTTCGACCTTCACCTTGTCGAGCCCGTACGCCTGCTGCGTGGCGTTGATGTTGCGCTGGATATAGGTGGATTCCATCTCCTGCGCGTTCGGGTTCACCTTGAACCGCTGCAGCAGCATCGGCCATGCGACGGTGAGCACCAGCGAGACGACCAGCGCGGCGGCGATCGCAATCACCGGCGTACGCCACGCCTTGAGAGCCGCGGCGGCGCGGACACTCGGCTTGGCGGCGCCTTCCAACGCATGGGAGCGCATCAGCCACACGCCGAGGAACACACCGAGCATCGCGGTGATGGCCGCCATGATGAACGTGACCGGAATGGTCGCGTGCACGGTGGTGTATGCGGCGCCGGTGATGCGGTCGCCCTGCTGGGTCAGATGCGTGAACACGCCGATCACCTGGCGCGCGGACCAGGCCAGCATGTTGAGGATCAGCCAGATGCCGATCTGGCGACGGGCGCGCTTGGTCACAGCGAGCACTCCGCGACCATGCACCGGCATGGTGAAGCGGATGCCGCCCATCATCGCATGCGTGACGACGGAGAACACAATGCCCATCAGCAGCAGCATCGATACGGCCGACATCACCAGCCGCAAACCGGGCAGCACAAACACATAGAACCCGTTGTCGATGCCGAACTGCGGATCGGTAGTGCCGAAGCTCTGCGCGTTGAACATCAGCAGGATCTCAGACCAGTTCGAGTTGAACTGCGAGCCGAACATCACGCCCACGACCAGCGACACGACCACGGCGGCGCGACGCGCGGTCTTGGAACTGAACGACTTGCCCACTTCGATGACGTCATCCTTGATGCGGAACGTCGAGCCGTCGGACGAATCGGGGCGAGCGCGGATAGCCAGCCAAGCGGACACATAGCTGACCAAGGCCATCAGCAACGCATACGCCGCCCACAGGCCGAACTTGACACCCAGCTGGGTCCACACCACGTTCTGAAAACCGAGCTGTCCGTACCACATCAGGTCCGTGATGAACTGCGACAGGCCGAAGAACAGGCCGACGACGACAACCAGCGCCAGCACGACGCCGATCAGAATCTTCGTCCCCTTGCTGGGCCCGTTCGGCAACGGTCGGGGCGTGAGCCTCGGCACGCCGCGCTTCGGCGGCTCCCCCTTGCCGGCGGATGGCGTCTCGCCATGATCGTCGCCATCCGCCTGCACATCGACGATCACCGGATCGTCATCGGTCGCACCGGAGTCCCGACGTGGCCCGCGTGGCCCGTCGCCGGGATCGAACATACCCAACATATCAAAAAAAGACATGATACAAGCCTATCGAAAGGCTAGGAAAGCTGGTCATGCTCTGAGCTGAGAACACAGCCGTCGTACAACCGTTTCACAACCACTACACATGATGGCCTACGCTAGTGCATATGAGGATGCAGCAGATCAAACACGGCGGCAGGAGGCCGCGCCCCAGTTCAGCCCCCACCATCATCGCGGCCATGCTCTGCGTGGTGGCCCTTGTGGCGGCAGGCACGGCATGGTGGATGCTGCGCCCCCAGCAAAAAGACACGCTCGAACATCTCGCGCAGCCACAGTCCTCCTCTTCGACGCTGAACCGCGACAAGGCCCCCACACCGAAACCGCAGAAATCTCAGGAGCGGCAGAAGGCAGCCGATGACTCCCCCGCGGCCAAGGCGAGCCGCGCCATCGCCACGATGAGTCTCGACGAACGGGCCGGGCAGCTCATCATGGCACCGATGTTCGCAGGCGGCAATCCAGCCGATCTCAGCGCCCTCATCAGCACACGCCATGTCGGTTCCGTAGTGCTCATCGGCAACTGGAACAACGGCACAGCCGCAGCCAAGACCGCCGCTGACGCGCTGCAAAGCTATGCTCCGAGCGGCAACCAGCTGATCGTCTCCACCGATCAGGAAGGCGGCCAGGTGCAGCATCTCAAGGGCAGTGGATTCGACACGATGCCGTCCGCGGTGGCGCAGGGCCAGATGAGCGCTGACACGCTGCGCTCCTCCGCAAAGACCTGGGGCGGCCAGCTCAAGCAAGCCGGCATCAACGTCGACCTGGCCCCGGTATTGGGGACGGTGCAGGTCAAGCGTTCCTCGAACGCTCCGATTGGTGCGCTGAACCGCGATTTCGGTTTGGATTCCAACGGAAACGCGCAGCACGGCATCGCGTTCGTCGAAGGCATGCGCGACGCGGGCGTCGGCGCGACCGTCAAGCACTACCCCGGTTTGGGCGCGGTGACCGGCAATACCGATTTCACGACCGAGGGCATCCTCGACACCACGACCACGCTTGATGGCGAGCAGATAGGCGCGTTCAACACCACGATCAAGCAGGCGAAGCCGGCTATGGTGATGATGTCGCTGGCGACCTACCAGCGCATCGACTCGTCGGCGCCCGCCGCGTTCTCCAGCAAGATCATCGACGGCACGCTGCGCGGCAGCGTCGGCTATGACGGCGTGGTGATCTCAGACTCCCTTTCGGCCGCGGCGGTCAGCGGCATAGCGACCAAGGACCTGGGCGTGCGTCTGGTGGACGCCGGCGGCGATTTGGCGTGCATAGGCGATACGTCATATGTGACGCCGATTCTTGACGGTATCATCGCCCGTGCGCAGTCCGACCCGGCCTTCGCGAAGAAGGTGACGGCCTCCGCAACGCGCGTGATGACCCTGAAATACCAGATGGGACTGGCGAAGTGACACGGGATTAGGCGCTACCGGTTCCTGAAGTAGCGGAACAGCTGCGTCTGTCGGATCACCGATCCCGTCAACAGCGAGGAGACGAGCACTCCGGCCAGCAACACGAGCGGCGTACGAACGGCGGCCAGCAACACGGCAAGAGGGTCGGACTGCGACATGCGCAGCGCGTACGCGGAGAGCAGCGCGCATGTCGCGAGCGTGCCGACTCCTGCCCAGATCAGTGATTCCAGTTCGATACCGAGCAGCTGCGCGCCCTTAGATTCGCCCGAGTGCAACGCGCCTGCATATTCGAGCCGGCGGCGGCGTACCGAAATCACGCCTAGCAGCAGGCCGACCGCCAGTCCAAGATACGGCATCCAACGGGTCACACGGGTCAGATAGCCCTTCTGCGCGTCATAATGCGCATCGAACCCCTTGTTAAGAGCGGTCACACCGGGACGCATCTCCGATTTCGGGTTCTTCGTGGCGGTGGACAGCAGCAGCTCGTCCATCTGGTCGCTTTGCGGCCACTGCTTTGCCCAGCATTCCTGGAACACGCCGCCGCTCGATGCCGCCGGTGCGATCATCGCATAGGCGAACCGCATGTCCCTGCCGTCATTCGGCCAATCGAACACGCCCGCCACGGTGACCGTGCCATGATTCGTCTGCATGCGGCTGCCCTTGACGAGACCGAAATCATGGGAGACGTCGGATGACACCCACACGCCGGACGAGTCCGGAACCTCCTGCGGGTCTCCGGCGGTGATGAGCCGCATCATGCCCGCGGTCACCTCATATGATGACAGTTCGATGCCTTTCGTTGCCAGCGGCACGACCTGCGGGCCGGACCGCATCGCCCCGGAAATGAACGACGGGTCGCCATGGTCGGAGAGCCGGTCGCAGGCGAGTCCGTCGACATTGCCGCCGACCACGGTTTTCACGTCGGCGAATGCGCGGATGCGCACCGCGGCTTCGGTTTCCAACCTCATGACCGACATCGCCTCGTATCCTCCGAGCAGGGTGCCGGCGAACAGCACGGCGAGGAACATGGTGAGAGCATGCGCGGTGCCCGAGGCGATGTTGCGCAGCGTCTCCGAGATGATGGATCCCAGTCTCATGAGCGCACCTCCGATCCATTTTCGGCGATGTCAGTTGAGTCGGTGGGACCACCCCCATCCGCTTCGCGGGAGCCCCCGCCAGCGGGGGCGGGATCGGTAGGCTCAGCGGGTTCGTTTCCGCCAGCGGGGGCAAAACCGGAGTCCTCGTTATCGCCGGGGGCGTAGTCGGCCAGGTCGATGACGCGACCGCAGGCGTCGCGCGTGTCCGGGTCATGGGTGGCGACCAGCACGATCATGCCCTGTCCGGCCAGGTTCCCGAGCACGTGGCTCACCGAGTGCGCGGTGCGCGTATCCAATTGTGCAGTCGGCTCGTCCACGAGCAGCATGTCAGGTCTGGAGCATACTGCACGGGCCAGCATGAGCCGCTGCGCCTCGCCGCCCGACAGTTCGCCGAACCGCCGGTCGGCCGCATACTCCAAGTCGAACAGCCCCATGGCCTCCAACGCCTGCGGCTCCGCTTCGCGCCGGCGCAGCCCCTTGGCCAGCAGCGGGAACACGACATGGTCCAGAGCCGTTCGCCCGGGCACGCCGTACGGGTTCTGAAACACCCAGCCTACACGTTCCACGTTCTTGCGTTCCACCGTGCCATGGTACGGCTTCTCCCATCCGGCAAGAATCGACAGCAGCGTCGACTTGCCGCATCCGGATGGCCCGCATATCGCCACGGTCTGGCCGGGTATCGCTGTGAAATCCAGATGTTCGAACAACACGTCCGTTCCGGGGAACCTATGCGCCAAATCATGTACGCTCACCGATCGCTCCGGCTGCGGCGCGGCACCGACTCCGGCACCGGCGTATACATCTTCCCCCGTCATCATCGGCAGCTTTCGCCGGTCAAACCACTGCCTATCTCAACCGAGGTGATAGCCGCGGCATCGGCGCCTTGGGGCTCGACGAGACTCGCCCCGAGCTCGGATCCGACAATTGACACCTTGATGGTCTTGCCACCCGAGACGATGCACCCCTTGCTGCCGTTGACGCCGATCACCGACGCGGCCGGCACGCGCAACGCCTGCACCGGATTCACAAGCTGCACGCTGGCTTCCAGACCTGTGGCGAGCATGTCGCTGGTGAGTGACTGGAATTCCTGTGTGGCGGCGACTTTGGCGCAGAACTCGGCGTCATCCACTTCGGTGGTGCCGGCTTTCAGCGTGGCGGTCTGCCCGATCAGGGTGACCGTCCGGTCGAGTTCCGACGGCTGCCCGTTCTGGATGGAGAATTTCGTGACACTGCCGGGCACCTTCCCAACGACGCTTCCCCCGGCCACGGTCGCCCCGACAGTGCCGGCCCATTCGTTGACCCGCACGCTCGCGGCAGGTATCCACAGCACGTCGGTCAGCGGCAATGAACCGTCCGACGTGTTGCCGGCGGCGCTCATGAGCTGCTTCACTCCTTGAGACGTGTTCCATGTATATGTGGTGGATTTCGCCGAGGCCGGCAGTCCGAGGCGTGCGAGTTCGTTGTTGAGTGCGAGCACGTCGTCGCCTTTGTCCCCGGTGGCGAGGTCGCGGTACATCGGCGTGGCTGTCGCCAGCGCCACCACTGAGACTCCGTTGACCTTCATCGCGGTCTTGCCAGAGGTCAATCCCTGCGATGACATGTCCTCCGTCACTGTGCCGGAGGCGTTGCCGACCAGTTCGCGCGTCTGAGAGACCGTGGGAATCATGGTGACCTGGGTGGCTCCCGTGTACTCCTGCACTCCGGCCGGCGCGCTCGTGATCTCCTTGGCGGAGCCGAGCAGTGCGGGTGCCCGGTCGGGCAGCCACAAAGCGCATGCCCCGACCGTCAGCGACACCGCGACCACCACGGCCAGCAGCAGCCATATCACAGATATACGTCCGCTATTGCGGGTCTTGGAGATGCTGCCATTGCCGACTGTTTTGCCGTTTTTGCCGCGATTACGCCGTTTTTTCATCCTCGACCGCCTTTGGTTCGATGATCCCGTTCACCCATCATATGATGCTATGAAGTCCATTCATAGCAGACCCGCCCATCGAATCTACGGATGCTACGACATACCGAAGGCCCCTGGATACCTTCCGATGACATATCAAGAAGCAGCAAATCCGGCTTGAGCTCATGCTCCTTGCATGATTTGATTGCTCTCAACCCCTCAGTCGTCGACCAGATAACATCGTTTGAGGTAGGCGATCAGCAAACAGCGAGACTACAGACTCCCAGGCGCGCTCGTCATTGCCGACAATGGCGACTCTGGCATCGGCGCAATAGCCGGTCAAATGATCCGATTCGGAGTATGTGTTCATTCCCTTTATTGTTCACCGCACCACCAAAAGAGCCACGGCGGGCAACCGAAAAAAAAACGCCGCCGGCTACCGGAACGGAGGGCACCGCATCGTCGCAGCACACCGGTGGCATACCCGTTTCGGGTATGCCACCCAACCTGTTCCCGGGGAAACGGGGGGCAGCTGCCGGCCTTACTCGCCGAGCTTGGCGAGCAGCAGGGCCTCCGCGAGGATGTTGTTCTTCAAGCCGGGCAGCGAGATCGACTCGTTGGGGCTGTGTGCGTTGGCCTTCGGATCCTCCGGGCCGGTGACGAGCACCTGCGCGGATGGGAAGATGCGCTGCAGCTCAGGGATGAACGGGATCGAGCCACCCTCGCCCTTGTTGATCGGCGCCACGCCGAACGCCTCCTCCATGGCCGCGAGTGCATCCTTGGTGGCGACCGCGTTCGGGTCCATCGCCCAGCCCATGCCGTTCTCCAACTTGGTGACCTTCACCTCGGCGCCGAACGGGGCGTGTGCCTGCAGGAACGCGGCAAGCGCGTCCTGCGCCTCCTGCGGGTGCTGGCTCGGCGCGGTGCGCAGGGACAGGCGGAACGTGGTCTCGGGGCTGACCACGTTGAATGAGCCCTCGACCGGATGCGCGTCGAAGCCGATCACGGTCACGCTCGGCTTGGTCCACAGCCTGGAAGCGAGCGAACCGGTGCCGGCGAGACGATAGGAGTCGACGATGCCGGCGTCCTCGCGCACGGTGGCCTCGTCAAGGTCGCGCTGCAGGCCACCGACCGGCTCCTGCGCGGCCACGCCCGGCACAGCGAGGTCGCCGTTGGCGTCGTACATCGAGGCGATGAGCATCGCGGCGAGCGTGTTCGCATCGAGGATGGGGCCGCCGTACTGGCCGGAGTGCACCGGATGGTGCAGCACCTTGACGTTCACGTCCACACAGGTGTTGCCGCGCAGCGACGTGGTCAGCGACGGAATCTCGGCGGACCAGTTGCCCGAGTCGGCCACGACGATCACGTCGGACGCGAACTCGTCGCGATGATCCTCGATGAACGGGATGAAGCTCGGCGAGCCCATCTCCTCCTCGCCCTCGACGAACACCTTGATGTTGACCTTGAGATCGTCGCCGAGCGCCTTCATCGCGCCCGAGTGAATCGCTATGCCGCCGCCGTCATCCGCCGAGCCGCGGCCGTACAGGCGCGTGCCGACCTCGGTGGCGACGAACGGGTCAGTGTCCCATGCGGACGGATCCGGCACAGGCTGCACGTCGTGGTGCGCGTACAGCAGCACGGTGGGGGCCTGCGGGTCGACGATCTTCGAGCCGATGACCTCCCATGCACCGGGCGTGCCATCCGGGTTGCGCGATTGGACGACCTTCGCGTCGATGCCGACCTGGCGCAGCTCGTCCGCTACGAATTCGGCGGACCGCTTCATATGCTCGGCGGTGATGCCCTCGGCGGAAATCGACTTCAGCGCGACCTTACGGCCCAGCAGATCGACGACGCGGCCGAAATCGGCTTCGACCCGCGCGCGCAGCTCGTCGGAAAACACTGCGGTCATGATGCTCCTTACTGTTGCGTTCGTCATCATCCATCCCGCCGGCACGAACCGGCCGGCCTGGAACAGATGGTCATATCAGCTGCCATTGTAACCGGTTCGCCCGGCTTTCCAGCGTCGAGGCGTGGCCGTATTCTGACGGATTATGACATGGAACCCTTTCAAGAAGGACAAGGCCCAGGAGCCGGTCGAAGAGGAATCGCCCGCCAAGACCGTCGGGAAAGGCCGTCCGACCCCCAAGATGAAGCAGGCGCAGGCGCGTAACCTGCGTCCTCTGGTGCCGCCGGACCGCAAGGCCAGCGCCAAGGCCGCGAAGGAGCGGATCCGCAAGCGCGAGGACGAAGAGTATGAGGCGATGCGCACCGGCGACATCAACCGCATGCCGAAGGCCGAACGGTTGCCGTGGCGCGTGTACATCCGCGACTACGTCGACGCGCGCCGCAACCTCGGCGAGTTCTTCATCCCGGTTGCGTTCGTCATGCTGCTCGGCTCGATTCTCGTCACCACCATCGCGCCGCAGCTGTCGGTCCCGATGATGATTCTGCTGTACGTGTACCTGATTGCCGTGATCATCGACGTGGCTGTCATGTGGCGCAAGCTGAAGAAGAAGCTCATCGAGAAGTATGGCGAGGCATCCGTTGCCAAGGGCTCGCGCTCCGCATCGTATGCCTGGAGCCGCGCGATTCAGGTGCGCCGCTGGCGTCTGCCCAAACCGCGCAGCCCCAAGCGCGGCAACTGGCCGAAGTGACAGCCGCCCTGCTGCTTTCCTGACGGCGCTCCCGATAGTGGGAGCGCCGTTTTTTGTATGCCCTAGGCTGCGTGAAACCACCCCAGTCTCGCTGCGCCCGACAGCCCCGCCGCCAGCGAAGGCAAGACAGCACCCACCTTGCTCGCTCTTGGCCTACGAACAGCCCTGCTATTTGCTCCACAGCCCAGCCCGCCGGCGGGCGTAAGGTATTACGATGGGGATGGTCTTGGTACGAGCACAAAGGAGTCGAACATGAGTGAAGCTTTTGACATCGCGATAATCGGCGGTGGACCCGGCGGATATTCCACAGCATTGCGGGCGGCCGAGCTCGGCAAACGCGTGGCCATGATCGAACGCGACGCAACGCTCGGCGGAACCTGCCTCAACCGCGGGTGCATCCCGTCGAAGGCGCTGATCAGCGCCACCCACGCAATCGACTCCATCCGGCACGCCGGCGAACTGGGCATCTCCGCCACCATCAACGGCATCGACTACGGGACGCTGCACGATTACAAGAAGCGCATCGTCGACACGATGACGCAAGGGCTGGCAGGTCTGCTCGCCCATCGGGGCGTCACCGTGTTCCGGGGCGTCGCCTCGATCACCGGCGCGGCACGTCCCATCACCGTGCACATCGCCGCATCTGCTGACGGGCAGGACGTACAACGGTCCGTGCGCTCGGACGTGCCGGAAGACATCGGCCCGTCCTACGACATCACCGCTCAGGATGTGGTGCTCGCCATGGGATCCGTCCCGCGGCAGCTGCCCGGCGAGCCGTTCCGTGGCGCGATCATCGATTCGACGCGGGCGATGTCGATGGCGATGCCGCACAACGCGGTCATCATCGGCGCGGGCGCGATCGCCGCCGAATTCGCCTCCATGTGGAACGCCGC
>UMFM01008919.1_pt1 | contig 13357 bp, 9 predicted proteins | sample 1965011 | NCBI WGS metagenome assembly UMFM01 (sample SAMEA4836046, study PRJEB28245) | human gut metagenome | biome: gut microbiome; material: fecal sample | place: Denmark | collected 2008 | reverse complement strand
CTTTTTCCGCGCCTTTAAAAAGGAGTACGGCATGACCCCCAAGGAGTACTTCCACACTACCCGGCAGGACGCTCGGGGATGAATCCGGCAAAAGCAGCGCCGTCTGCGCCTGTGAAAAAAGCCGCCCGGGAAGATCCGCAGATCCTCCCGGGCGGCTTGCTTATCCTATTTTTTTCCTTTTACTTGCGGTGGGTGAGGCAGAAGACGCACAAGGGGATTGCAAACAACCTGGCATAGTGGTATACTAATCTTGCAGTGATATAAGTCAAACTTGTCACAGTCGGACAAAAAGGCTTGTAAGCCGACAAAAAATGTCGGCGTTGCAGGCCTTTCTTTTTTTGCGAAAAATCAAAAGCAGAGGGATGCAATGATTCTTGAAACGATTGCGGCTGTCAATACGGCGGTCAACAACTTTGTGTGGGGCATACCGGCTATGGTGTGCATCATCGGCGTGGGGCTTCTGCTCAGCGTGCGCACGCACTTTTTGCAGATACGAAAGTTTCCATATGCCATCAAAACGACAATCGGGCGTATGTTCCGAAAAAAGATGCCTCCGACGGTACGATGACGCCGTTTCAGGCGGTGTGCACGGCGTTGGCGGGCACGGTGGGTACTGGCAACATTGCGGGTGTTGCGGGCGCTATCGCCATTGGCGGCCCGGGCGCGGTGTTCTGGATGTGGTGTTCGGCGGTCCTGGGCATGTGTACTAAATTTGCCGAGGTCACGCTGGCAGTCCACTACCGGGAGCGCAGCGCCGCCGGGGAGTGGGTCGGCGGCCCGATGTACTATATCAAAAACGGCCTGGGCAGGCATTGGCAGTTTTTGGCGGTGCTCTACTCGCTGTTCGGTGTGCTGACGGTGTTCGGCACCGGCAACGCGACGCAGGTCAACACCATTGTGGCCGCCATTGACACGGCCCTGACGGAGTTCAACGTTGTGAGCGGCAGTGCGCTGTCCACCTTGAATCTCGTTGTCGGCATCATCGTTGCTATGCTGGTGGCCATGGTGCTGCTGGGAGGCATCAAGCGCATTGGCAGCGTCAGCGAACGCCTTGTGCCGTTCATGGCGCTGTTCTACATCGTGCTGTCAGTGGGCGTTGTCATCCTGAACATCCAGCGCTTTCCGGCGGTCATCGAGGCCATCTTCGCGGGGGCCTTCAACCCGGCGGCCTTCACCGGCGGCGTCATCGGAAGTCTCTTCGTCAGTATGCAGAAGGGCGTCTCCCGCGGTATCTTCTCCAATGAGGCGGGCCTTGGCACCGGCTCCATTGCCCATGCCTGTGCCGACACGAAAAAGCCGGTCAAGCAGGGTGTGTTCGGCATCTTTGAGGTTTTTGCCGACACCATCGTCATCTGCACGCTGACGGCCATGGTCATCCTGTGCAGCGGTGTCCCTGTCAACTACGGCGCGGCGGCCGGTGCCGAGTTGACAATCTCCGGCTTCACCACCACCTACGGTGGCTGGGCGTCCATCTTCACGGCGGTGGCGCTGTGCTGCTTTGCGTTCTCCACCATCATCGGCTGGGGCCTGTACGGCTCGCGCTTCATCGCGTTTTTGTGCCGCAGCGACAAGGTCGTGCGCCCCTTCTTTGTGGTGTACTCCTTCGTGTCCATCCTGGGTGCAACGGTCGATCTGGGGCTGCTGTGGAGCATTGCCGATACCTTCAACGGCCTTATGAGCATCCCGAACCTCATTGCGCTGCTCCTGCTGTCCGGCACGGTGGTCGAACTGACCAAGGACTATTTTGCGAAAGAAAAGGTGTAAAAAATGTTTATAGGAACCTGGTGGTCTCTGATGCCGCCTATCATCGCCATCCTGCTGGCGCTGCTGACGAAAGAAGTTTACCTCTCGCTGTTTGCGGGTTGTGCGCTGGGGGCGCTGCTGGTGGCGGAGTTCCACCCTTGGCTGGCATTTGACACGCTGTTCAACACGATGATCAACAGCGTTGACTTCTCGATTCTGATGTTCATGATCCTGCTGGGCATGGTCGTCATGCTGATGCAGGAATCCGGCGGTACGCGCGCCTACGGCGAGTGGGCGGCAAAGAAACTCAAGAGCAAGCGGGCTACCTTGGTGGCAACGTCGCTGCTGGGGGCACTGATCTTCGTGGACGACTACTTTAACTGTCTGACCGTCGGCTCGGTCATGCGCCCGGTCACGGACAAATACAAAGTTTCTCGCGCAAAGCTGGCCTACCTCATCGATGCTACCGCTGCACCGGTCTGCATCATTGCGCCGATTTCCTCCTGGGCGGCAGCAGTCAACTCCTACGTCCCGGCGGGCAGCGCCATGTCCGGGTTTGAAATGTTCGTGCGCACGATACCGTTCAACCTCTATGCGCTGCTGACGCTCTACATGGTGTTTTTCATCTCGCTGGTCGGGTTTGACTTCGGCCTGATGAAAAAGCATGAGCGCAACGCCGCCAATGGCGACCTCTTCACCTCGGGCGGGGAGGCATTCCAAAACCAGGAGACACACGACCCCACAGAGGGCGGCAAATACGCCAAGGGCAAGGTCATTGACCTGATTGCGCCGATGATCGTGATGATTGCAACGGCCATCGGGGCTATGATCTGGACCGGCTACTTGAACGGCGGCACGAACCTTGTGGAGGATTTCGCCAACTGCTCCTCGTCGGAGTCGCTGGTCTTTGCGGGGCTTATCACGGTGGGGTTCCTGCTGGTGCTCTATCTGCCGCGCCGGGTCATCGGGTTCAAAGATTTCATGAACTCTGTGCCCGAAGGCGGCAAGCTGATGATGCCCGCTATCCTGATTCTGGTGCTGGCTTGGACGCTGAAAGGCATGACTGACGCGCTGGGCATCGGCGATTTTGTGCGCCAGGCCGTCAGCCTGAACGCCGGGCTGATGCGGTTTGTGCCGCTGTTGATTTTCTGCATTGCCATCTTCATTGCGTTTTCCTCCGGCACCAGCTGGGGCACGTTTGCCATTCTGGTGCCCATCGTCGTCAATATGTTCAGCGAGACAGACCCCAACATGATGATCGTGGCCGTAGCCGCCGTGCTGGCGGGCGCTGTCTGCGGCGACCATATCTCGCCAATCTCCGACACCACCATCATGTCCAGTTCCGGCGCACAGTCCAACCACATCAACCACGTGCAGACCCAGATGCAGTACGCCATGGTCGTGGTGGCTGCCTGCGTGCCCGGCTACCTGATTGCGGGCTTTACCGAGAACTGGCTGCTCACCTTGGCCGCGTCCCTCGTCATCCTGACCGTGATGCTTCTCTGGCTGCGCAAGCGCAGTTTAGCTGAATAAAAAAGCAGTGCTTTCAAAATTGAAAGCACTGCTTTTTTATTCTGCGTGCCCGGGCGGATTCCATATCCGCCCGGGCCGTCTTATTTCAACGTTCCATCCACGACCTGCTGGTAATACCACGGTTTCTCGGCGTGGAACACCCGCCCGGCCAGGTGGGCAAAACGCGGGTCGGAAATCTGTGCAGGGAAGCGCAGCTCCCACGCGCAGAGGGCTTGATACTTGAACCGCAGCTCCCGGTTGGCTGCGTTGCTGCCGTACTTGGAATCGCCCAAGATCGGGCAGCCGATGTGTGCGAGGTGCGCCCGGATCTGGTGGGTGCGCCCAGTCACAAGCTCGACCTCCAGCAGGGCCAGCCGTCCGCTGACGGCCAGCGTTTCATACCCGGTGATGACTTCCTTCGCGCCGCCTGCGGTCGTGTCGGTAATGCGCACAATGCCGCGCTCGGCGTCCTTCAAAAGGTAATCCCGCAGCAGGGCGGCGGGCGGGTTCGGGCGACCGAACGTCACGCAGAGATACCGCTTTTCAATGTCCCGTGCCTTGATGGCGGCGGTCAAAAATGCCTCGGCTGCGTTGCTTTTTGCCAGCAGCACCAGGCCGCTGGTGCCGGTGTCCAGTCGGTGGCAGAGCACCGCGTGGGTGGCCTTGCCCTCGGAGGCCAGCTTTGCCTGCACGCGGCGAATCAGCGTGTCGGTGTCTGGCCCATCCACCGCAATGCCTGCGGGTTTGCTGGCAATGATGATATCGTCGTCCTCATACACAAATACGGCGGCGGGGGTGGGGCGGGTTTCCAACTGCTCATCGGTCAAAAATAGTTTGATTGTGTCGCCGTTCTGTACCCGGGTCGAAAGCGGCTGCCTTTTGCCGTTCAGCTTGATCTTATTCTCGCGCAGGGCCTTGTTCAGCCGCCCCATGCCTAAGGCGGGAAACTGATCCATCAGGTACTTATCCAGCCGCACCGGCAGCAGGCTTTTCACGTGCAGTTCTTTCATTTTGTTGTCAGCTCCTCATCCCACAAAATCGTGGCATCGTCAATTTCCAGCGTAACCATCAGCCAACCGGCGTCATGGTCGTCCACTGCCAGTATCGGGTATTCGCGGCCCCCGGCACACAGGTATGCAGCACCGTCCAGCTTTGCGCGGGCAAAGGGAGAGTCCATAAAGCAGACTGTCTTTTTGGTGGAATCCAGCACACCGCGGTTCCACAAAGCGTCGGTGTAATCCGCCAGCCGCAGGGGATAGTTTTCATCGTAGGGCGTGCAGAGCGCATCAAAAGTCTTGCCTTGCAGCCCCGGCGCGATAACGTACCAGCTGGCCGTGCCGTCGGTACTTGTCACCCAGCCGCACCAGGCGGCATCTTTTACCGGCTCAACGGCTTGTAAAAATGCGCCTTCGGTCGCAAATAAATAGAGAGTATCATTCTGCAAATCGCCGTTCGCCAGCGCATCCAGCGCGGTCTGCCGCTCGGCGGCAAGGGCGGTTTCATCATAGCGGGCGGCGAAGGGGTCGTTCGTGGTCATGTCGTTGTCGGCGGCCCACAGCGCTAGGTGCAGGCTGTCGGCCTGCATCCCTTCCACGGATTCAAGGTGTGCGTACCGCCCGGAGGCTGTCTGCCAGAAGCTGCTTTGCATCTCGGTAGGAAAAGCGTCCGCCGTCTGCGCGTTCCGCATGGCATCGTGCCGCTGGATGAGCGCGGGGCTTACATCCCACAGCTGCACCATTGCAAACATGGCCACCCAGACTGCCGCCTGGGGCAGCCGTGCCAGCCCGGCGAACGCCGCCAAAACCAGCAGGTAATACACCGGCCAAAACAGCCGCCCTCCGGAGCGGAACACCGAAAACAGTTTGATAAAGGAAGCTGGTAACGGCAGCGTGGCCAGCGTAACGCCGTTGGCCGTGATGACGTTGCTCACGGCAAACGCAGTCAGCACCACACAGCAAAGGCAGAGCGCCCAGTGGCGGCGCAGATACCCGGCCAACCGCCGCCGCGCCAGCACCAGAGCCACCGGCAGCGCCGCCAGCACGCCCAGCCCCAGGTAGGCAAAAGCGTCATAGTTGCCGCCCACCTGGTTTTGCGCGGGCAGCAGACGGCTGTACAAAACACCGTTTACGCCCACCGGGTTCCACAGCGCGTTTAAATTCATGGCAAAATAGCCGTACAGCGCCTGCCCGCCGCTGGTGGCCGTGCCGTACAAAAGCCCCAGTGCCCAGCCCAGCGCTGCCGTGCAGACCATATTGCTGCCCAGATACACAGCGGGCCGCAGCCATTGCCGCTTTTGCACGGCGTATTCCAACAGAAGTGCCAGCGTGACGGCGTAGGTCATGGGCAGAAAATAGGGGTGGATGCCCACGGCTAAAACATTGAGCAAAAACAGCCCCCGCGACGCATACAGCCCCTGCCGCTTACAGACAAAATAGCAGTAGAGCGCTGCCAGCACAAGCCATTGCGCCCCCAGTGAGGTGTGCCGGAACGCGCGTTCGATCAAAACAGGGCTGGCGGCAAAGACGAGCGACCCCGCCAGCGGGGCAAACAACCCGCCCGCAAACAGCGAACACAGCAGCGCCCCAAAACCGCCCTGCAAGGCAAAGCACACCAGCGTGAACCAGCCAAAATACTGGAACGTGCCACCCAGCGCCGCCGCCAGCGGGCGGCATAAAGCCGCCAGCAGGGGGATGGAGTCGGTGTAGGCTACGCTGACCCCGCCAGGGTAGTTGACGGCATCCGTCACACCCAGGGGCCAGCCGATGGCGCTGCGCTTATAAAACAGCCAGCCCGCGTAGTGCTGCTGGATGTCCTTTTCGATATAGCCGCCGCGGCAGAATGCGTCGTTGGCGACGTTCAGCGGCGCGGTGCCATACACCAGTAAAAAGATGGCCACCCCCAGCAGGGCACCCAGCAGAAACAGCTGCGCTTTGCGGGATAATTTATGGTTCAGCATATAGCCCATCCCTCGCACTAAAAAACAAAAGTCTAACCGACCGGACGGAAGGTTAGACTTTACGAGGAAATGCCGCTGACCGGGATCGAACCGGTACGGTATCGCTACCGAGGGATTTTAAGTCCCTTGCGTCTGCCAGTTCCGCCACAGCGGCATAACATATGTATTGTAGCGCATGATGGCGGAAATGTCAATCTTCCCGGCGCGTTTTTTCCATCCCAAAACCCAATTTGCACAAAAAATTCAGCATCAGCCGCTTGTGCTTTTGCCCGAGATTTGCTATACTAATATGGTATGTTTGGATAGGTGCGCCCATTTGGCAAGACCCGGGCGTTTTATAATAAGGAGAATTCACTTGGAAAAACTGACCTATACCCACAATGACGCTGCGGCCAAGGTGCTGGCGGCCTACTACGAGACCCCGCCGCTGGCGTATGTGCGCAGCTACGGTTGCCAGCAGAACGTCAACGACGGAGAGAAAATCAAGGGCGTTTTGCAGGATGTCGGCTACGGCCTGTGTGACAATGTCGAGCACGCCGACCTCATCCTGTTCAACACCTGTGCCGTGCGTGAGCACGCCGAGCAGCGGGTGTTCGGCAATGTCGGTGCGCTGAAAAAGCTCAAAGAGCAGAACCCACGCCTGATGATCGGCATCTGCGGCTGCATGGCCCAACAGGAGCATATCGTTGAAAAGCTGCGCCAGAGCTACCCCTATGTGGATCTCGTGTTCGGTGTTGACGGCATCGACCGCTTACCCGCCATGCTGGCGGAGCGCATCCGCAAAGGCAAGCGCTACCTGGAAAAGCCCGAGGAACGCAACGCCGTGGTCGAGGAACTTCCCATCCGGCGGGACTCCGGCTTCCGCGCCTGGCTGCCCATCATGTACGGTTGCGATAACTTTTGCACCTACTGCATCGTGCCTTATGTCCGCGGGCGGGAGCGCAGCCGTGAACCTGCCGCCATTTTGGCAGAGTTCAAGCAGCTGGTGGCCCAAGGATACAAGGAAATCACCCTCTTGGGCCAGAACGTCAACAGCTATGGCAAGGGGCTGGAAAACCCCATCGACTTTGCCGACCTGTTGAATCTTTTGTGCGAGGTGCCCGGCGACTATCAGATTCGCTTCATGACGAGCCATCCGAAAGATGCCAGCCGCAAGCTCATTGATACGATTGCTGCGCAGGAGCATCTGTGCAAACACATCCATCTGCCGGTGCAGTCCGGGTCTGACCGCCTCTTGAAGGAGATGAACCGCCACTACAACGTCGCGCAGTACATGGACCTCATCAATTATGCGAAAGAAAAGGTCCCCGGCGTGACCTTCTCCAGCGACATTATTGTCGGCTTCCCCGGCGAGACGGAAGAAGATTTTGCCGCGACGCTCGACCTTATCCGCAAGGTGGGGTATATGCAGCTGTTCACCTTTATCTATTCCAAGCGCATGGGTACGCCCGCCGCCAAACTGCCTGACCCCACGACCCACGCCGAAAAGGCCGCCCGCATGGACCGCCTGCTGAAAACGCAGGAAGAGTTCGCCTTTGCGGCCACCGCCGCCATGACCGGCCAGACCGTCCGCGTGCTGGTGGAGGCCGCCGGCCGCAGCGAGGGCACCGTCAATGGCCGCTTGGACAACAACCTGGTGGTCGAGTTCAAAGCCCCCGAAACCCTCATCGGCCAGTGGGCCGACGTCCACGTCACCGGCTCCCGCGCCGCGCTGCTGGTGGGCGAACTTGCCGAATAAACCCAATCTACATTATATATACAAGGAGATTTTACCATGGATTGCATTGATCTTTTTAAGAAAGCCGCAGCTGCTTTGCAGACTGACGTCCGCTACCTGGAACTGGACGCCGCCCGCCGCGAGAATGACGCGGACGAGGAACTGCAGAACATGATCGGCGAGTTCAACCTCGCCCGCCTGGACCTGAACAACGAGAGCGCCAAGCCTGAAACCGACGCTGCCCGTGTGGCTGAGCTGAACCAGCGTGTCAACGACCTGTACAGCCAGATCATGGCCAGTGAGGGCATGGTGCGCTACAACGCCGCCAAGGCCGAGTGCGAGGCCCTGGTCAGCCACATCGACGCCATCATTAACACCGCTATGAACGGCGGCGACCCCATGACCGTGCAGGCCCCCACCGGCGGCTGCACCGGCAGCTGCTCCACCTGCGGCGGGTGCCACTAAAGCTTGAGGCGCAGTAGGGAACTGTAGGGGCGAGCATTGCTCGCCCGTCACTTCCCGCTGCCGCTCATAGCCCGGGCAAACGGCCCGCGGGCGGGCAATGCCCGCCCCTACAAAGCAACGTATCAACCAGACAAAACAGGAGTGTGAAACATGGCCGAACAAGCAGTATCGCCCATGATGCAGCAGTATTTTGAAATAAAAAAACAGCATCCCAACGAGATATTGTTCTACCGCGTCGGTGATTTTTACGAGATGTTCTACGACGACGCGTTGACGGCCTCCCGCGAACTGGAACTGACGCTGACCGGCAAAAACTGCGGCAGGGAAGAACGCGCCCCCATGTGCGGCGTGCCGTTCCACTCCTACGAAACCTACATGGCACGCCTGGTGGCCAAGGGCTACAAGGTCGCCATCTGTGAGCAGATCGAGGACCCGGCCCTGGCCAAGGGCCTTGTCAAGCGCGATATCATCCGCGTTGTCACCCCCGGCACCGTCATCGAGAGCAGTATGCTCCGCGAGGACAAAAACAACTATCTGGCGAGCATTTTCTGCAAGCGCACCCGGGGCCGCTGGCGTGCGGGCGTCTGTTTTGCCGATATCTCCACCGGCGAAGCCTACGCTACCGAGCTGAACGCTGAAAAAATCGGCGGGGCCATCATCACCGAGCTGTGCCGTTACATGCCCAGCGAAATTCTGATTTGCCCGCCGATGCTCGACTTCAAAGACGTGACGACCTACATCAAGCAGCACACGAACGCCCTTGTTGAACTGCGGGAAGATGCCTGCTTCAAGGACACCGTCATGGAATCCACGATGGCGGATCAGTTCGGCGCGAACTGGCGGGAGACGCTGGGCTATGAGAAAGACGCCCTCGTGCCTTACGCCGTGGCTGCCCTGCTCAACTATCTGCACGAGACGCAGAAGCACGGCGTTGAGCGCATTAAGACCGTGCAGAACTACGCTGACGCACAGTATATGCGCCTGTCGCCTGTGACCCGCGCCAATTTGGAACTGACCGAGACGATGCGCGGCCGCGAAAAGCGCGGCACGCTGCTGTGGGTGCTGGACAAGACCGAGACTTCGATGGGCAAGCGCCTTCTGCGCTCCTGGATCGAGCAGCCGCTGGTGGATGCCGACGCCATCAACGCACGGCTTACCGCCGTGCAGGCACTCTATTCCGCCAGCATCGCCCGCGCTGATTTGAAAGAAGCCCTCGGTCATGTGTTTGACATCGAACGCCTGACCACCCGCATTTTGTACGGCTCGGCCACCCCGCGCGAGGTCAAGGCGCTGGGGGATACCTGCGCTATGCTGCCCCAGGTCAAGACCCAGGCCGCCGCCTGCGGCGCACCGCTGCTGACCGATCTGTCCGAACAAATTGACCTGCTGGAAGATGTTTTGCAGAATATCCAGACTGCCCTTGTGGACGACCCACCCGCCAATATGAAGGACGGCGGTGCCATCCGCGCGGGCTACAACAGCGAGGTCGACGAGCTGCGGGACATCATGCACGGCGGCAAGGGGTATCTTTCAAACCTTGAAGCCCGCTACCGCGAGGAAACCGGCATCCCGAAGCTGAAAATCGGCTTCAACAAGGTGTTCGGCTATTACATCGAGGTCAGCCGCTCTTACACGGACTCCGTACCCGATACTTTTACCCGCAAGCAGACGCTTACGACGGGCGAACGCTACATCACGCCCGAACTGAAAGAGCTGGAAAATAAGATCCTCGGCGCGAATGAGCGGCTGCTCGTCCTCGAACATCAGCTGTTCGCTGACCTGCTCTCGTCGATTTCTGCCGAGATCGTCCGCATCCAGCGCACGGCGTCCGCCGTGGCGCAGCTGGACGTGCTGGCAGGCTTTGCCGAGGCCGCACTCCAAAACAACTACGTCATGCCTACCGTCGATGAGAGCGGCATCATGGAGATTAAAGAGGGACGCCACCCGGTCATTGAGCAGATGCTCAAAGGCAGCCTGTTCGTACCGAACGACACGCTCTTGGACGAGGACGAGAACCGAATGCTGCTCATCACCGGCCCGAACATGGCCGGTAAATCTACTTACATGCGCCAGAATGCGCTGATTGCCCTGATGGCGCAAATCGGCAGCTTTGTACCCGCTGCCAGCGCCCACATCGGTGTGGTGGATGCGATTTTTACCCGCGTCGGTGCGTCGGACGATTTAGCTGCCGGGCAGTCGACCTTCATGGTCGAAATGACCGAGGTCGCGGAGATCCTCAAAAATGCGACGAAGGACAGCCTGGTCATTCTCGATGAGATCGGCCGGGGCACTTCGACGTTTGACGGCATGAGTATTGCCCGCAGCGTGGTAGAATTTATCTGTGAGAACATCGGCTGCAAGACGCTGTTCGCCACCCATTACCACGAGCTGACCAGCATGGAACAGGATATCCACGGCGTCAAAAACTACAACATCGCTGTCAAAAAGCGCGGTGAGGATATCACGTTTTTGCGCCGCATCGTCGCAGGCCCGGCGGATGACAGCTACGGCATCGAGGTCGCCAAACTCGCGGGTCTGCCAGGCAGCGTGACCAAACGCGCCCACGCCGTGCTGCGCCAGCTTGAGGCCAACGCCCCAGGCCGCAACAGCACGATGCAGCTGGACTTTGACACCGTCGAAGCCTACAACAACCCCAGCGTCCCCAGCGAGGTGGTGGAAAAGTTGCACACCGTCGATATCGAGACGCTGACCCCGCTGGAAGCGCTGAACTTTTTGTACGAACTGAAAAACACCTTGGACAAAGACTAAAGGCAGGTGAGACCCATGGCGGAAATTCGTGTGCTGGACAAGCATACCGCTGAATTGATCGCGGCAGGCGAGGTCGTAGAGCGGCCGGCCTCCGTGGCAAAGGAACTTTTGGAAAATGCTATCGACGCGGGTGCAACGCAGATCACGCTGTCTGCAACGCGCGGCGGCATCCAGCAGCTGCAAATCGTGGACAATGGCTCGGGCATCGAGGCAGAATATATCGATAAGGCGTTTATCCGCCATGCTACCAGCAAGATTGCTACGGCGGACGACCTCGGGCATATCCACACCCTGGGCTTCCGCGGCGAGGCGCTGGCGTCGATTGCCAGCGTTGCCAAGGTCGAGGTGCTGACCAAGACCGAAGCCGACGAGTATGCCTGCTGCTACCGCATCGAGGGCGGTGAGCCCCAGGGTATGGAGCCGGGTGCTCGCCCGGTTGGCACGACCATCACGGTCAACGACCTGTTTTACAACACCCCCGCCCGTATGAAGTTCTTGAAAAAGGACGCAAGTGAGGGAACCTTCGTGGCCGAGACGGTGCTGCACGCAGCGCTGTCCCACCCGGAGATCAGCTTCCGCTTTCTGCGCGACGGCAAGCAGCAGTATGTCACCCCCGGCGACGGCGACCTGCGCAGCGCTGTCTACGCGGTCTTAGGCCGCGAGTTTGCCCGCGACCTGCTGCCGGTGGACGGCGGCAGCGAGCTGTACCACGTCACCGGTCTGGTCACGCCGCCGCGTGCCTGCCGTGCCAGCCGCGGGGCGCAGCATTTCTTTGTGAATGGCCGCTATGTCAAAAACCGCACGATGATGGCAGCGCTGGAAAACGCCTACAAGGGTACGATGATGCAGGGCAAGTTCCCGGGCGCAGTGCTCATGTTGGAACTGCCGCCGGACATGGTGGATGTCAACGTCCACCCGGCCAAGACAGAGATACGTTTTGCACGGGAGAGCGATGTGTTTGACGCCGTTTACCGCGCAGTGCGTGCCGCACTGGCAACGCCGGGCAGCGGGGAATGCCGCTTTGAGATGGGCCACACCGCCCCTAAAGTTGGGCAGACCGAAATGAAGCCTGCCGAGCCCCCGAAGCCCGCCGTGACGATGCCTAAAAAGGGCGGTTTTACGACGCTTTCCTCCGTCGAGTACCGCGCACTGAACGGCCTGACGGCCCCGGTGCCCGCAAGGCCGCTGCCCGGTGTATTGGAAGCACAATCCCCGAAGCCCGCCTACAATGCAGGCCCCGCGCCGAAGCCGCTGACGCCCGCCGCTGTAACCCCGGTCACGCCCATGGAGCCGGTGACGCTGCCGACGCCCCAGCCGATGCCGCCGGTGAACACCGACGACGCTGTGCTGGACATCCTGCCCGACGAGCCGGACGAGAGCGCCGCCGCCGCACCTGCGCAGCCCGAACTGGAAAACGATTACGTCCAGAACGACCCCCACGCACTGAGCGCCCTGCCTGATATGGTCAACACCCGACCCGAGCAGACGACGCTGACCCCGCCGCCCGCAAGCGAACCGCTGCGCCTGGTGGGCGAGGTGTTCAAGACCTACATTATTACCGAGCGCGGCGGTGAGCTGTGCCTCATCGACAAGCACGCCGCCCACGAGCGTATCCTGTTTGAGCAGCTGGCGAAGGATTACGGCAACGTGCCGTCCCAGATGCTGCTGGTGCCGGTGCAGGTCAATCTGACCGCCGCCGAAAAGCAGGCGGTTTTGCAGAATATCGACCTGTTGACCGACGCGGGCATCGAGGCGGAGGATTTCGGCGGTTCCACCGTCGTTGTCCGCGCTGTGCCCGCCGATGTGCCGGTGGACGACGTGGAGGATATGATCGTGGAAGTCGCGGCGAAGCTGATCGACGGCGGCCGCGACGCTTTGCGGGAAAAGACCGAGTGGGTGTTGCATTCCATCGCCTGCCGCGCCGCCATCAAGGCGGGCGACCACACGAACGCTGCCGAAATGCTGGCGCTGGCCCAGCACATCATGGATGGCACGGTTCCGCCGTTCTGCCCCCATGGGCGGCCCTGCGTGCTGAAAATCACCCGGAAGGAGCTGGAAAAGCAGTTTGGCCGACTTGTCTAAACCCCGCGTTGTCGCGGTCGGCGGCCCCACGGCCAGCGGCAAGACTACGCTTTCCGTCGCGCTGGCAAAGGCGTTCGACGGTGAGATCATCAACGCGGACTCTATGCAGATTT
>UMFM01020762.1_pt1 | contig 13367 bp, 11 predicted proteins | sample 1965011 | NCBI WGS metagenome assembly UMFM01 (sample SAMEA4836046, study PRJEB28245) | human gut metagenome | biome: gut microbiome; material: fecal sample | place: Denmark | collected 2008 | reverse complement strand
TCTTCTCCTTGTTCCTTTTGGTCCAAGAAATTGTCCGCACCTCCAAAAGACAAAATAAGTATGTAAGTTTTCCAACATATTTATTTTGTCTTTTTTCTGCATCATACAATTAGCTTATTTACTTATTATCGATATTCGATAATAAGTAAAAAAACAAAACTTTTTATTTATATCATTACTAAACAGCAGTATTTTTTACTCAACGACATTACTTTATTTTTTTATGTCAAAAAAAGGAGAAAAATGTTTCTTTTGAAAAATGATTATGCTATAGTGGTGTCGTGGATTAGTATAATCTATGGTTATAAAGAAGCTTAGCTTTTTGCTTTTTTATATATGTAGGATAAAAAGGAAAATTTATGGAAGTAGAAGAGGATTTAGATATTCATTATTATGTTTTATATTGTCAGAGTTTGAAAATAGAAAAGCTTTATTATGTATTTAACAATCAAAAAGATGTAGAGGCTTTTATCCCAAAATATGAAAAATATCTCAGATCAAAAGATAAAGTCATCATTAACCCTATGTTTCCTGGATATCTCTTTATTAAAACAAGTAAAGATCAAATAGAATTTGATACAATGCTTACTTTAATGTATGAACAAAAAGATGGTGTCATTAAAGAATTAAAAAAAGATGAGGTATCTGCACTTACAAAAGATGAAATACATCTCCTACATTTATTACTTAATAAACATTATATATTAAAGATATCTAAAGGATATAAAGAAGATGGAAGATTAATACTTACTGAAGGTCCATTGATGAACCTTCAAGAACATATTACTGCTATCATTCCTAAAGATCATTTAGCAATCTTAAATATTAAGTTTTTAAATAGGAAAATAAAAGCAGGTTTAGAAATGCAAAATAGGAATATATAGAGTAGGGGTAGCCGCCTATATTGATTATTTGAATATAGTTTATTTAGTCTAATATAAATACTTATTAGATAGGTAAACTATATTCTTTTTTTTATTATGGAGGGGAATATGTATAAGAATAAGATAAAAAGAATCATAGATTTTATACTTGCATTAGGTGGACTTATTGTATTAAGTCCTGTTTTTATAATTCTATGTATCTGGATCAAATTGGATAGTAAAGGACCAATACTGTTCAAACAAAAAAGAGTAGGAATTAATAAGACCTATTTTAATATCTATAAATTTAGAACAATGTATATCGATACACCAAAAGATATGCCAACACATATGTTATCAAATCCTGATCAGTATATAACAAAATCAGGTAAGTTTCTAAGAAAGACATCCTTAGATGAATTACCACAGATATTAAATATCTTAAAAGGGGAAATGGCAGTCATTGGCCCAAGACCAGCCTTATGGAACCAAGATGATTTGATAGCTGAAAGAGACAGATATCATGCCAATGATGTAAGACCAGGTCTTACAGGATGGGCACAAATCAATGGAAGAGATGAATTAGAAATTCCAGTAAAAGCAAAACTAGATGGAGAATACGTAGAGAAAGAAAGTTTCTTTATGGATGTCAAATGTTTTTTAGGAACAATTGGTTCGGTTCTTGTTGGTGATGGTGTTGTAGAAGGTGGAACTGGAGAAATGAAACAGGCTTCTCAGGTAACATCTGCTGAAAAACTAAACAAAGAAATCATGATAGGAGCAAGTGTTGTTGCCGGAGCAGGGACAGCTGGTCTAGGAATACTTGGTTTGATCATTCATAAATTTAAAAATAAAGATAAAAAGGAAAAGAAACATCAAGGGACTTTGAAGAAAGCTCTTTTTATTTTGACCTCTTTTTATGCTGTAGTAACAGCTGTAGTTAACATCTTTAGAAAAAAGAATCTAAAGATTGAAGAAAAAGAAGAAAGAGAAATCAAACAAACAGAAATCAAAGAAAAAAATATTTTGATTACCGGAGCTAACAGCTATATCGGTGAATCAGTAGAAAAGTGGTTAAAACAAACAAGTGACAGTTATCATGTTACGACATTGGATATGTTGGATCCTCATTGGAAAGAACATGACTTTTCAAAATATGATGTCGTCTATCATGTAGCAGGGATTGCTCATGCAGATGTAGGAAATGTCAGTGAAGAAGTGAAAGAAAAATATTATAAGGTCAATAGAGATCTTGCATTAGAAGTAGCAAACATTGCTAAAGATAAGGGTGTCCAACAATTTATCTTTATGTCATCAATGATCATCTATAGTGGATGTAAAGAAACATTTATTACCAAAGAGACAGTACCACAAGCAGAAAACTTCTATGGAGACAGTAAGTTACAAGCTGATTTGGCATTACAAGAATTAAATGATGCAACATTCAAAGTATGTATTGTAAGACCACCAATGATCTATGGAAAAGGAAGTAAAGGGAACTATCCATTGCTTGTCAAACTGGCAACAAAGTTACCAGTATTTCCAATTGTAAAAAATAGAAGAAGCATGTTACATATTGATAATCTATGTGAGTTTATCAGATTGATGATCAATAATGAAGAAGCAGGAATCTTCTTTCCACAAAATGATGAATATACAAATACATCAGATATGGTAGAAATGATAGCCAAGGTAAAAGGACATAAAATCATTATGATACCTGGAGTAAACTTTATGATTCAATTAATGACAAAAGTTCCAGGTAAGATAGGAACACTTGCTAATAAAGCATTTGGAAACAGTGCATATGATATGATTTTAAGTTGTTATGATAAAGGAAACTATCGAGTTCATTCATTAAATGAATCTATTCAAGTAAGTGAAAGAAATGGAAGTGTAGATGGTAAAAAAAAAGCCATCATAATTGCTTCTGTTGCATCGATGATAGATCAATTCAATAGATATAATATTCATCTTTTACAAGAATTAGGTTATGAAGTACATGTTGCATGTAATTTTGAAAATGCTGGAACTATTACAGATGAGAGAATGAAAAAGCTGAAAAAAGATTTGGATGAGATAGATGTTAAATACTTTCAAGTACCAATCCCTAGAAAATTATCAAATATTAAAGATATGATAGTGGCTTATAAAAAATTAAAAAAATTGTCTGAAGAAAATCAATATAAAATCATGCATTGTCATTCTCCAATAGGGGGAGTACTTGCCAGATTGGCATTTAATCCTTCTAGAAAGAATGGTATAACAAAGATTATTTATACAGCACATGGATTTCATTTTTATAAAGGTGCTCCTTTAAAAAACTGGATTATTTTTTATCCAATTGAAAAAATTTGTTCAATCATAACTGATGTTTTAATAACTATAAATCATGATGATTATGAATTTGCTAGAAAATATATGAATGCAAAAGAAGTAAAGTATGTTCCTGGTATCGGTATTGATTTAAAAAAATTTAAATTAAAAGATTTTGATAAGGATACATATCGAAAAAGTTTAGGTATAAAAAATAATGACTTTATGATTTTATCTGTTGGAGAACTTAATAAAAATAAAAATCATGAAGTTGTTATAAGAGCAGTTGCTAATTTGGATAATAGTAGTATCCATTACTTTGTTGCTGGTCAAGGAGATTTAAAAGATTATTTATCTTCATTAGCAAAAGAACTCAATATTGAAAATCAAATACATTTGCTAGGCTATAGAAATGATATTGTTCAATTATGTAATTGTGGTGATTTATATGTATTACCTTCAATTAGAGAGGGATTAAATGTATCTTTAATGGAAGCTATGGCATCTGGAACTCCTTGTATTGCTGGAAATATACGAGGAAATAGAGATTTGATTATTGATCATAAAAATGGTTTTTTATGTAATCCATTAGTGGATAAGGAATTTGAAAAATGTATCAATGAGATAAAAAACAGTAGTGATCTTTCAATGTTGTTTCAAAGTGAAGAATTAAAAACAATTCAAAAATTCAGTAACGTGAGTGTCAGAGAATATATGGAAACCATTTATAAGGAGGAGATGAACATTTGAAAGTATTACATGTATTAAATACAAACAGTTATTCAGGAGCAGAAAATGTTGCGATTACTATCATCAATCATATGCCGGATGTTGAAAGTATCTATCTTTCTTTAAATGGTCCTATCTCTGAAATATTAAAAAAAAATAACATTCAGTATTATCCTGTTGATAAACTTTCGATAAAGAGTTTAAAAAAAGCAATAAGGAAATTAAAACCAGATGTCATTCATGCACATGACTATACAGCCAGTATTTTATGTGCATTGTGCTTTCCAAAAGCAAAGATTATTTCACATATCCATAACAATTCACCGTGGATTAAAAGTTATGGGATATATTCTTGGGCTTATTTATTCAGCTCTTTTTTTTATAAAAAAATATTGACGGTTTCTGATTCTATTGAAAAAGAATATGTATTTGGAAAATTTATAAAAAATAAAATGGAGTGTATAGGAAATCCTACAGATATAGAACTTATCCATCAAAAAGCAATTGAATATACGATTGATAAAAAATATAATCTGATTTTTTTAGGAAGATTAACTGCTCAAAAAAATCCCAAATTGCTTTTAGAAGTATTCAATGATTTGATTTTGAAAAGACCAGATATATCTATTGCTGTTGTAGGTGCCGGTGATCAGTTTGAAAGTTTTAATGAAAGTATTCATAAGAACAATCTTCAAGACAATATAGAAATGTATGGGTTTATGGAAAACCCATATCCTGTTTTGAATGCTTCTAATATTATGATACTTCCTTCAAAATGGGAAGGTTATGGTCTAGTTGCAGTAGAGTCATTGTCTTTAGGAATTCCTGTTATATGCAGTGGAGCAGGTGGATTAAAGAATATTGTAAACAGCTCTTGTGGAAAGATATGCAAGAACAAAGATGATTATGTACAAGAAATCATTGAACTTTTAGATAATGAACAGGCATATGCAACTAAAAGCAATAATGCCAAAGAAAGGGCAAAGGTCTTTGGAAATATTCAAGGATATATTTCTAAAATAAAGAATTCATACAAGTAACGAGGTGATTAAAATAAATAATTTTATAACGATTTTGACTCCAACTTATAATAGAAAAGAAACACTAGGGAGATTATATAAGAGTATAAAAAATCAGACATGTAAAGATTTTGTCTGGATGATCGTTGATGATGGGTCAAGTGATAATACCAAAGAATATATAGAAGATATAATAAAAAATAATCACGATATTACAATAGAGTATTATTATAAAAAAAATGGTGGGAAACATACAGCATTGAACTATGGAATAGAAAGAATCCAAACAGAATTGGTATTTATTGTTGATAGTGATGATTATTTGGTCGATGGTGCTATAGAGATAGTCAAAAGAGAGTGGTCTGCACATGAAAAAAGTGATGATATTTGTGGTATCTGTTTTTTAAAGGGATACGACAAGGAACATTGTGTGGGTCAACAATTCGATGATTTAACAGATCAAAGTTATATTACTATGAGAATAAAAAAAGGTATACAAGGTGATAAATCAGAGATTTTTAAAACATCATTACTGAAAGAAAAGAAATTTCCTGAAATCGCTGGTGAAAAATTCATAGGGGAAGACTATGTATGGTGTGATCTAGGAAAAAAATATAATATGATTTGGAGAAATGAGATTATTTATATCTGTGAATATTTATCTGATGGATTAAGCAAGGCAGGAAGAGCAATGAGAATCAAATGTCCCTGTGGGGGAATGTTGAATTCAGCAATGATGTTGACACGTGAGTTCCCAATGAAATTCAGAATCAAAAAAGGGATACTCTATAACTGTTATTATTTTTTTGCTGATAAACAAAGCAGAAAACAATATGGATCAAAAGGAAGTACAGGAATACGAATTCTGACATTCGTTCCTGGTTTTTTATTATATAAATATTGGAATAGAAAATATATGGAGGAAAAATAAATGCCATATTATTTAGTAACATATTTTTTTAATTCATTTTCTTTATATGTAAAAAAGGATCAAAGAAAATACATAGAAATATTGGGATTGATTTTACTGGTATTTTTATCAGGAACTAGATATTGCTTGGCTGGATCAGACTATTATGTATATGAAAATGTCTTTAATAAAAGTGCACATACATTAGATGTTTTAAGATATATTTTTACCGGTGTCAACAATGGAGTGAACATCAATTATGAACCAGGTTTCTTGCTTTTGAATTCTATAGTTAAAGATCTGGGATTAAATTATCATGGATTTATATTTATTGTTGCAGTTATTTTTTATTTGTTATTTTACTTTGGAATAAAAAAATATACTGACAAATGGGGACTGGTTGCCTGTTTATTCATGTATAAGCTGATGTTTTATAATACTTTTATAAGCATAAGACAAGGTTTGACGATTGCGCTATTTATCTATGGATTGAGATACATCATAGATAATAAACCAATTAAATATTTTATTCTGTGTTTTATCTGTTATTACATACATCGTGCATCACTGTTTCTATTTCCACTATATTTTTGCAGATATATCCCTGTTTCTAGAAAAATAATAAGGAATGTTGCGGTTTTATTTATTCCTACCTGGTTTATTAGAAGTTTTATCAATTTAGAAAAGCCAATCATGTCGATCATTTCTTTTATTGGTTTTGAACAAAAATCAGAAGGATGGGCCAGTCCGATAGAAGGAATCAGTCTGATTCATACTTTAGAATGTTATATCATCATCTTTCTGGTTTTATATTTCTGGGATAAGTTAGACATGAAGGATAATACACAAAAAATAATGGTTCAATTATTATTGATATTGATACCTATTTTCACTTTATTAAGCAACTGGATTTTATTTACAAGACTAAAAGATTATTTGGTTATAGTCTATGCAATTTTATTGGCTTATATCATTAATAGATCAAGTAGTGAAAATTCAAATAGAATCAGAGGAATAAGATATATTAAATTGGTTCGTCCAACATTTTTAATATGCTGTTTGATAGGAATGGTGAGATATGTCATGGTATTTGATGGGGGAGTACTCATGAATTATGACAGTTTCTTATTTCATTTTTTATCGATTTTTAGTTAGAGGAGGAAGTTATGATTAAAATATTACAAGTATATCCTGTTATGAATAATGCTGGGACAGAAATGGTCATTATGAATCTTTTTCAAAATATTGATGCCAGTAAAGTACATTTTGATTTTTTAGTACAGGACAAAGGTGAAAGAGATAATGAAATTATTCAAGATGGAAGTACCATCTATAAGATACCATTCAAAAATAAAAGGCAGTATTATCATGATTTGATTGAATTTTTTCATGAACATCCTGAATATGCAGGTGTTCATACGCATACTCATGGACAAATGGGCATCGTTCTTAAAGCAGCTAAAAAATGCGATATAAAGCTTAGGATAGCTCATTCGCATAATGCCAGACAGGACCTTCCTAAGATAGCTAAACTGTATAAATATCTGACATCTCATGACATCGAAGATAATGCAACAGATTTTTTTGCATGTTCTAAAGAAGCTGCAAAATGGTTGTTTCCAAGAAAGTATAGAGATTTTATGTTTTTACCCAATGGAATAGAAATCGACAAGTTTGTTTATAATCAAGAAAACAGAAATGAAATAAGAAAAGAATTTGGAATAGGAGAACAGGATCTTGTTGTTGGTCATATAGGAAGGCTGGCAAAACAAAAGAATCATGATTTTATAATCGATATTGCAGATAATTTAAGGGAATACAAGAATATTAAATTTTTATGTGTTGGAGAAGGTCCATTATTCGATGATTTATTGAATAGAATAAAGGAACTTAGATTACAGGATAAGATAATATTAGCGGGATCAAGAAATGATGCTTATAAATTTTATAGTGTATTTGATCTTTTTATTTTGCCTTCTTTACATGAAGGATTAGGGATAGTTGCAATTGAAGCACAAACCGCAGGTCTTCAAACGATTGTTTCCGATGGAGTGCCAAAAGCAGCCGATTGTGGATTAGGGCTATTTAAAACATTGGATATAAAAAAGGAAGATGTCAAAAAATGGAGTAAAGCAATATTGAGTCAACTAGAATCATATAACAGTCTATCAAGAAATAAGTTTTATAATCAAATCAAAGAAAGTGACTACAATATAAAATTTTCTGCAAAAAAAATAGAAAAATTTTATTTAAGTAAAGTAGAGGACTGAAAAAGTGAGAGTTAAAGTATCTGTTATTATGCCAGTCTATAATTGTGAAAAGTATTTGGCTGATTCTATAAAAAGTGTATTGGCACAAACATTCACTGATTTTGAGTTGATTATTATTGATGATGGTTCAAAAGATAAATCAAGAAAAATCATAGAGGAGTATTCTTTGAAAGATACAAGAATAAAGGCTTTCTACAATGAAAATCATGGAGTAAGTTTCACACGTAATTATGGGATTGATCATGCAAGTGGAGAATATATAGCATTTATAGATGCAGATGATATCTATGATAATAAGTATCTAGAAGAAATGTTTAGTGTAATTATAAATGAAGATGCAGATTTAGTATGCTGTGATTTAATAATGGGCTATAACGCAAATACGTTTGATGCACAAGATAAGAATTTAAAATACAATACAATTTGTATTTCAAATGAAAAGAATTCTTTTAAAAGAGCTATTGATTTAGGAATGGGAATAAGTGCTTCCACAAAAATATTTTCAACTGAATTAATTAATAAATATAGTATTAGATTCAATGAAAAGTTATCCTATGGAGAAGATATGTTTTTTTGTTGGAAGATGTTTTTAGTTTCTAAAAACATTTTTTATATTCCTGAAAAACTATATTTTTATCGTTTATCAGGGGATACGGCTGGTTTGAGATATCATGATTCTTTATATGAAAAGTATAAAAATTCATATAGAGATATGCTTGATTTTGCAGAAGAAAATAGTCTGAATGATGAATATTTTTGTTCATATTTAAATATGAATTTTTCACAAAGATTACCATCTATTTTAAAAATGGAATTGAAGAATCCTAATAATCATTTTTTTGATAAATTAAAAAGAATAAAAATGGTATGTGATGATAATCAAATTAGAGAAGGTCTAGAAAATATAACAAAAAAACAAACAATATATAAATTAGCATATAAAAAGTCTGTTTATAAACTTTATTTCTATATTTATTATCAAAATCTCAGAACAAAAATTGTTAGAAAAATAAAATCAAATTAAGGAGAAATTATGAAAAAAATATTAATATATCAACATCAAAGCAGCTATAACCATGGATGTGAGGCCTTGGCATATACTATTTCAAAAATGATCAAGGAAGTATGTCCAGATAGCTATATTACATTATCATCATTTTATGCGGTTGATGATAAAAAATTTGAATTTCCCGCAATAGATAAGATCGTTCAAAATGATATGTGGCTTAAAAGAGGAACATTCCCATATTTTGTTTATCAAATAGATAAGAGAGTATTAAACAGCAAATCTATTCAAGAAAAATACATGTACTGTAAAACATGCTATGAACTGGCAAAAGAAGCAGATATATGTGTTGCAATTGGTGGCGATAATTATTGTTATAACAAAGGAAAAGAACATTGGCCATTAGAAAGAAAAATAAAAAAATTAGGTAAAAAAATGTTTTTATGGGGATGTTCATTAGAACCAGATGAAATAAAAGGAGAACTTGCCCAACATTTATCAGAATTTGATGTTATTACACCAAGAGAATCTGAAACGTATAATGCACTAGTAAATAGTGAATGTACTTCTAAAATAGTAATGTGCAGTGATCCTGCATTTACTTTACCGGTCTTACAAAATGATAGCTTAGACGAATGGAAAAATAATAAAATTATTGGATTAAATCTATCACCAATGGTTCTTAATAATTCCAATGATTCTGAAAAGGTAAAGGAAGAATTCGATAAATTGATCCAATACATTATTAATGATACAGAATATAATATTGCTTTTATTCCACATGTAAGATTATCTTTTTCAGATGATGTTGATGCGATGAAACCATTTTATGAAAAATATAAAAATACTCAAAGAGTGAAGTTGATTGATGATGAACTGTTAAATGCAAGACAATTAAAAGGAATCATATCACAATGTAATATTTTTATTGGAGCAAGAACTCATTCGATTGTTGCGGCGTATTCTACATGTGTGCCAGCAATTGCTTTAGGATATTCTATAAAAGCTAAAGGGATTGCAAAGGATCTTTTAGGGACTGATGAAGGGAATGTATTCTCTGTTAAAAATGAAAATGATATGAAGAATTTATTAGATGGATTAAAGGATTATATCGAAAATGAAGATGCATACAGAAAAAAATTAGAACAAAATATTGTAGATTATAGAAAGAATTCTTACGCTGCACAAGAAGCTTTTAAACAATTTGTAGAGGATTAGTATGATAGAGTTAAATAGGAAAGAGGATTGTTTAGGATGTACAGCTTGTGAACAAATATGTCCTAAAAAATGTATAACAATGAAACAGGATAAAGAAGGTTTTTATTATCCTGAAATAAAAAAAGATGAATGTATTAATTGTAATTTATGTAATAAAACATGTCCTAAAATTAATAATCCATTGAAGCAATGCAGTCAAAAAATCTATGCCGTGCAGTCAAAAGATTTGAATAATAGAAAGACGAGTTCTTCTGGAGGAGTTTTCCCTTTATTGGCCAATTTCATCATAGAACAAAATGGGGTTGTTTATGGATGCACGAATAAAATAGATGTTGCACATCCTCAACATGTTCGTCTTACTGACGCAAAGAATCTTTTTTTATTAAAAGGATCGGTATATGTACAAAGTGATTTGAACAATATGTTTTCTTTAGTGAAAAAGGATCTATCAGATGGAAGAAAAGTATTGTTTTCAGGAACACCATGTCAATGTTCTGGATTAAGAAATTTTTTAAGAAAGGAATATGATAATTTATATGTTGTAGATTTGTTATGTCATGGAGTTCCTTCGCCAGAATTGTATAAGGAAAATTTAGAAATATTGGAACATGAATTTCAAAGTAAAGCTAAAAGCTTAAATCTGAGAAGCAAAGAAAAAAGCTGGAAAAGATTATTCGCAAAAGTTGAATTTGAAAATGGTAAGAAATATTTTAAATTTAGTGGATATGATCCATATATGTCATTATTTTTAAACAACAAATCTCAACGACCTTCATGCTTTGAATGTCCATTTACAAAACATGATCGAATTGGTGATATAACTCTAGGTGATTTCTGGGGAATAGCAAATCATATCAGAGAAATGGATGATGATAAGGGTACTTCTATGGTTATTACGAACAGCTTAAAGGGTAGAGTGTTATTTTCTATGATAGAAGATAATTTAAAATATGTAGAAACAACTATAGAAGTTGCTGAAAGTGGTAATAAAGTATTATGTGAACCTGCAAGAAAGAATAAAGATAGAGATAGTTTCTATAAGGAATATGAGATAAATGGATTACCAAGTGCTTATGAAAAATATGCAAATGTTCCAGGAAGATTAGGACAGATGAAAGGTAACTTTTTAAAATTTGGAATAGATATTTATAGAAAGATATTTAGAAAAACGTATTGATTATAGACTTTATACGAGGAGAATGATAATGAAAATAGGGATAATTACTTTATTAGGCAATAACTATGGAAATAGATTGCAAAATTATGCAGTACAGGAATTGTTGAGAAATATAGACAATAGTACAGTTTATACTGTTCCATTTGAAAAAAATAAAATAAATAAAGGCAATGCAAATATTTCAAAGAAAAATATGTCTTATTACATAAAGGCATTTAATAGTAGAATGAAAAATATCTATAGTTTTAATTATGAAAAGCACAATTTTGTATATAATGTGTTTTATTTTTTATTTTGCAATAAAAAAATGAATTCATTGTTACAGGAAAGAAATGAAAAGTTTAAAAAATTTGATCAATGTTATATCAATTATGAAGATAAGACATTGACCTTAGACAATAATACATGGGTCAAAGATTATGATTTTTTTGTTTGTGGAAGTGATCAAATATGGAATCCATATTATCCAACATGTAATGAGTTGGCATTTTTACAGTTCATTGAAGAAAAAAAGAGAATTTCATTATCAGCAAGTTTTGGTGTCAATGAGATTCCAAATAACCAAGAAGAAAATTATAAAAAATGGCTTACTGAAATTCCTAATATTTCAGTAAGAGAAAAAGAAGGCGTCGATATTGTCAAAAAATTAACTGATAAAGATGCAACTCTATTATTAGATCCAACAATGTTAGTAGATATTTCTATATGGGAAGAAATGATGAAAAAGCCTGAAAATCATCCAAATGAAAAATATGCTGTTTGTTATTTTTTAGGCAATCTAACAAAAGATTATAAAAATTTCATCAATAAAATGTCTAAAAAATATAATTTAAAGATAATATCCGTATTAGATATAGAAGATGACATGTATTTTTCATGTGATCCTGCTGAATTGGTTTATTTGATTTCTCATGCAGAACATATATTTACAGATTCATTTCATGGATCTGTTTTTTCTATTCTTTTTAAAAGAAACTTTACAGTTTTTGATAGAGTGGAAGAAGGAAAATCTATGAGTTCAAGAATTAAAACACTACTTCAAACATTTCATATTGAAGAAAAAATGTATATGAATGGAGAAGATATTTCTAATAAAAAAGTAAATTATGATTATATTGAAGAAGTTTTAAAAGATAACAAGGATAGATATAAAAAATTTATTGATTCAGCATTAGAAAGGTAAAAAGTAGTAATGATAAAAACTAAAGAGGATTATTTATATTATTTGGAAGCAGACAAAATTGCTTTGGGAGAAAAACGTAAACGACCACATCTTATATCGATATGGGAAATTGATGTTATATGGAAGTATCAAAGATTGTTGAGAAAAGTAGAATATCTACATAATACAAAAAAAGGACTTATTAAGAAAATATATTATAAATTTTGTCAATATAGATTATTTAGATTGCAGCTAAAAACAGGATTTTCTATTCCTATTAATGTCTTTGGACCTGGTTTATCTATAGCACATATTGGACCGATACTAATAAATGGATTTGCGAAGGTAGGTAACAATTGTAGGTTACATCCATTTGTAACAATAGGAATAGACGGGAGATCAGGGAAAGTTGCTAAAGTTGGAAATGATGTTTATTTGAGTAATGGTTGTAAATTAATAGGTGATGTTACTATAGGAGACGGTATTGTTATTGCAGCAGGAGCAGTAGTTACTAAATCATTTTTAGAAAAAGATGCAGTTGTTGGTGGAATTCCAGCTAAAGTAATATCTTATTCAGGAAATATGTTTCCTGAAAATAGACGAGGTGCAAATATTGCTAATAAGAAAAATTAATATTTATTGTTAGTTAAAAAGGAGGTGCGGACAATTTCTTGGACCAAAAGGAACAAGGAGAAGA
>UMFM01036987.1_pt1 | contig 13376 bp, 9 predicted proteins | sample 1965011 | NCBI WGS metagenome assembly UMFM01 (sample SAMEA4836046, study PRJEB28245) | human gut metagenome | biome: gut microbiome; material: fecal sample | place: Denmark | collected 2008 | reverse complement strand
CTCAGCTTATTTTTTTGATGAAGGCAACTGTGACCGGTGAAGGCACTTTTACTCTTTGCATTTACCCTTTAATGGTCTTGTAATTAAATTATTATGCACGTAGGTGAAGATGAATCCTTCTATCGTCCGGTAAACATCTCGGATAACGATTGGCGGGATGTCGTTTATTTCCAGCAGGCGGATGGCGTTATGCTGGTAGAGGGAACCGCTTTGGCAGTTATAAAATATTCAGAACTTGTACCGCATCGAGGCCATAAATTCCCGCGGACGGATATTGATCCAGGAAGTATAGCTTTCGGTGACGGAATACTGCGTGTAGCTATACTGTTTCTTGTTGAACAGGTTGGTCGCTTCGGCTGTGAACTGCCAGCTTCCCATTTTCCAACGTAGGAAGAGGCCGGCGAAGAAAGCGTTGACAGACTTGTCCCGGCTGACATCGTTGTGGTAGTGGTCTGCCGAAAGATTGATCTCTACAGGGAAAAGCTCGTAGGAGAGCTGGAACTTCTGGACGACGTTCAGGAGCGGATCGAGGCGTGTGCCGGTTCCGATCTTCGACCGTCCGAGGTAGATGGTCGCTTGATAGCTGGCAGAGAAGCTGCACAGGGGCGACCAGATCAGCTTCGGTTCATATTGCATGAAATCGTACCGGTAAGGCAACCGTTCGCCGGCGCTCAGTTGTTCCGCGTTGTTGCGTCCTAAGAGGTAAGAGAGCGACGTCTTCAGTCCCCAGTCGTAGAAGCCTTTGGAAAGGGTTCCTTTCACCGTCCAGCCGGAAGAATAGTTGGACAGGCGGTGGGAGACAAGCGAGACTTGCCCGTCGCGGACCTGCTGTTCGAAGATACGGTCGGACCATCCCCGGTTATGGTTGAGCGACAGGGTGGAAAAGAACTCGCGCACCGTGCTCTTGTACTCTCCGTACAACGAATAGCTCTGGTTGCGGTAGACGGGCAGGATACCGTTGTTCATCCGATAGTTGCGGTAGTCTGTGCGGTATGCAGCCGGGTAGAGGTCGGTGATGCTTCCGTAACTTTCCTTGTAGTTGGCATGGAAAGAAAAACGCCAGGCATAGTTGAACTTATAGTTGATGTACAGGAACGGATTGGCAGCCAACCGGGAAAAGCCGGCTGCTGGAAAGGTGGTCCATACGAACGGAAGATGGAAGGTCAGATTCCATTTGTGCAGGTTCCATTGGTAGTTCGGTTTGAAATACAGACTCGTTCCGTTCCGGATCGAATTGATATCGCCTGTTATACCGGTTGTATATTGCCGGGTCAGGTTCCCTTTCTTGCGCAGGAAAGCGAATGAATGGTCCAGATAGAACTGTTGCAAGTGTAACGTCTGTTCGTCCCCGTCTATCAGGATGTGGGCAGGCTGGTTGTGATAGCGGAGCAGTGAACGGAGTTCGAGCGTGTATTTATCCCGTGGCCAGATGTTTTGCAGGTAATTGCGTATGCCCATGTCCGGTGTCCGGATGTGCTGATTGACCGATGAGACACCGGAGATACGGGACGTGCTTCTTTCCCAGTTGCCGGAAAGGTTGAAGTCGTTTGTCAGGTAACGGCTGTCGGCGTTGTTTTCCAGGCTTGCCGCCACTTCCGCCCGGTCGGTACGGATGTGCGTGTCGTTTTGTTCCTTTAGGGTAACCGTATCTCCTGCCTGGTAATAATGGGTGATACTTCCCCTTTCTTGTTGTATGAGATCGTGCAAGTAGTTGATGTTGAAGCGTAACTGTGTCGCTTCGTTTAGCTTGTATATCCGGTTGCCGGAAAAGGAATGTACGTTGTTAAAGAGCAGCCGTTCCTTTTTCAGTGGAGCGGAGAAGGAGGGCTGGGAAAGGAATGACGGGATCGAAGGGCCTATTCTTCTTTTGGCTCCTGTTTGTGTAAGTACGTTCTGTTCGTCTGTTACATTGTTTCCCCGGTTGTTCCCTTTATAAATATAGGCGGACTGGCTTTTACGGCTGATCTGGATGGCATTGCCCATGCCTTCCCACAAAAGGGGGGGAATGCCCATGCTTCCTTCCAACGTCCCCATCCAGCGGTCTCGGAAATTGTCTTTCAGTTTGAGGTTGATCGCGATATCTTCGGTTGTCAGCTTCTTTTGCAGGGCACGGATGGGTTGATGGTTTTCCAGTATTTGCACGCTCTTGACAGCACCCGCCTGCAAGTTATTGGTTAGTTGGTTGTACCGCCCGTCTGTCAGGTCCATGCCTTCCACATAGAACTTGCTGATGTTTTTCCCGTTGTACGAGATTTTCCCGTCGTCGTCTACATCCACTCCCGGCAGTTTTTTCAGTACGTCTTTGATCGCTTCGTCTTTCGGACTGATGAATTGTGACACGTCGTAATTGATCGTGTCGTGTTGCCCGTAGACGCGCCCCGGACGTATCTCGACCTCTTTCAGAGTGAAGATTTCCGGTTCGAGGCGGATGAGAAGTCTTGTCCCGGCTGTGATCTTTTGCCGGATCGCTTTATATCCCAACAGTGAGACGTGGACAAACAGTGAGTCGTCTGCTTGGTGGAGCGGGAGGATGAAGGTGCCGTCGGCCTTTGTCAAGGTGTAGGTCAGCGGGAGCTGCCGTCCGGTTTTACGTATCTGCACGGTTGCGGCATCTACCGGCTGGCCGTTTCCGGCATCGGTCACGGTCCCTTTGATGACTTGCTGGGCAGACAGGTTGTAGGCGGTGATCAGGAGAATGGATATATATAGGAGGCTCTTCATTGTTTGTTCTTGTTTTTGTTACTCTTTTTCTATCGGATTGTAAGGCGTGTTCTTCGGGTGCATCGGTTGTCCGTCTTCTCCTTTGACGATGATCTGCATACCGGGGGAGGTTTCCTTCAGATAGCCGATCGGGTCGGCGGCGAAACGTTCGTGTATCCGGAGGAGATCTTTGTGGGAGATCGGTTCGTATTCGCTTCCGATAAACAGGATGGCTTCTTCTTTGCCGGCTTTCTCGATACCGGTGCAGACGAAGGTGTAGTGCTGCCGGCTGTCGGAGGCTTTCAGGATCAGTCCGGGCAGTCCTTGCAGTTTCCAAGGACCTTCGCTGCGCGGAATTTCCGGAGTGTACCAAGCTTCGTAGTTCCGCCCCCGGAATCGGCAGGTCGCTCTGTAGCAGGTGTAGGCGAGGAAAGTTGCTGTGTCGGGATGCAGTTCCCAGACAGGAATCTCTGTTTTTTCTTCCGAACGGAAGTTACTGGCGGCGATAGGTTCGAGTTGTGTCAGTTTGCCTTCGGGATAGTTTTTGAATATCTGGTAGTTCACTTGGCTGGTGCCTTGTTTCATATGTTCCTGGATGATTTCCTGCGAAGCTCCGGTCGCTTTGTCCATTTCGATAAGCGAGTCCATACGGAAACGGGCATAGCTGTAGAACAGGGAACTTTTGGAACCTACCTTCAGCATCATAGTCTCATCGATGTGTTTGTCTTCATGGGCTGTGTCGCCGACAAAGGAGAGGTCGTACTGGGCGGTGAACAATACCTTGTCGATGGGTTTCGCCTTGAGCACTTCGCTCATGTTGTACACGCGGATATTGAATTGGGCCTGTACAGCCCCGCATGCCAGTAAAAGAACTGCGGATAATAGGATTCGTTTCATAACTTTAATCGTCTTAGAGTGTTTGTCTGCTGCAAATGTAGCGGACGGCAAACCTCCGGGGCGAGTAAAGTTATTACTGAAATATTACGGTGGGGTTATTCCTGGCTATCCAAATCCTTTTCTATATCTTTTATAATAAGTAAGACGGTGCTTTTTAGGGGTGGGAGATGTTTCTTAATTGTAATGAATATCTTTTCCTCATCAACAGCAGAGTATTCGTGCGAAATGATATTACGCTGTCCTATCACCTTAACCCAAGGTACTTGGGGATATTTAGGTAGTAACTGTTTATTTGTTTTATCGTCTATTTTCTTGACGTATTCACCGATTGTCTGTAAGCGCATGACACAGGAATCAAATATGGTCATTCTCCAAGGTGTGGAAAGGAAGTCGTCCGGTGTTTGTATTTTATACATCGGTCGAGAATTACATCAATAGCCTCGGCTATAAGATACAATCTGTCTGTAATTTCATCTTTATGCATAAATACCCTCCTTTAGTATCTTATCCAGTAACAGAGGCCTTAAACTTTTACGCAAGCGAATCAGGTCGATCGGGCAGCCACACCGTTTTTCCAAATCACTTTTCTCTGTTTGTTCTCCACGAACAACTGATCCGAAGATGCCGATTTTGAGGATACCGTATTTATCGGCAAATTTGGATTTGAATTGTTTTAGCAAAGTAATATAATATCTGTAATCTTTCATGAAGAATCCTGTATATGGGATCAAAGATACATAAAAAACGGTGATTCCTATGTAAATAGTAGTTTTTTCCGTAAGTTTGTGCAAACTTCTTTCAAGTAAGGGGTTAAGTGATCAAAAAACACAAAATAATAAAGCAAACTTTCATAAATGAAGACTTTGGATAAACAGAAAAAGAACGTCCTTACCCTTTGTGGGGCGGCGATGGCATCGTTGCTTCTTTGGGGATGTGGCGGAACAAACCCTACGGCCGAATCTTTCGAACGGTCTGATTATTATACGCGTGGTATCGGACAGTATCCGGGTGACCCGAAGGAGGATTTCTCGCCTTCTCTGGCTCCGGATCCTTCCACTTACCGTAACATTGCCCGGTTGCGATCGGCTTTTGCCTCTTCCAGTCATGACTATAACCTGGTGGCGCAGTTGGCGACAGACGGCATCGTGACGGACGAGCAGCCGCAGTATCTGAACTTGTCTACGCCCGATGGAGACGTTCCGAGACGCGAACGCGAATGGATGATCGACGAAGGGCCGTATTCACGGAATACTTTTCCCGGCGAAGATACCTATTTCCGGTTTACGCTGGCAAACTATAGCAAAGCGGCCGGCAAACTGTCGCTGGTAGGAACGGTCGTGTATGACGATAAAGTGTCGGAAGGCGGCTACGAGATCATCTGCCAGGGTTCCAATGACGGAAAGAACTGGACGGAAATCGGCAAACTGAGCGGTAGCGGTCTGCCCGGTCAGGCAGTCTCCGGACGGGTGGTGGTGACCGACCCGAACAAACAGACGGGCGAAACAACCATGCCGGTCCGCAAACTGAATGAAACGATTACTTTCAATTCCGAAAACGCTTACTCCGATTACCGCGTGCTGCTGAAGATGGCAGGCGCACACGATTGGGTGTTTACGGAAGCTAATTTCATGGATAAGGACGGTGGTTTAGTGGAAATGAAACCGTCCCAGTTCTTCAACAGTGCCTGGATGAGTGCTACTGGGGGTGAAGAATGGTTGTATGTGGATCTCGGCAGCATGTCGGAGTTCGATAAGGTCGTGTTGCACTGGATCAACAAAGCCGTCAAAGGAAAAGTGCAGGTGTCGGATGATGCCAAGCTGTGGAAAGACGCAGCCGAACTGCCGGGCGGTGACGGCCTGATAGATGAAATCGCATTGAACGGCAAACAGAATGCCCGCTATGTGCGTGTCCTGATGCAACAGCCGGCGAACGATAGCCGTTATATCCTGAGCGAAGTGGAAGTAATGGGTAAAGGCGGATTAGTGGCTCAGCCTGTGGCTCCTCCTCCTGCTTCGAAGGGAAAGATCATCTTGTCCGGCGGCAACTGGGAGCTGCAACGTGCTTCTGAAGTGACGGCTTCGGGTGAAGAAATATCTACTCTGGGCTACAAGCCGGAGAACTGGATCGTGGCGACAGTGCCGGGAACGGTATTGAGCAGTTATAAGAACATCGGGGCAATCGCCGATCCGAACTATGCGGACAACCAGTTGCAGGTGTCCGAATCGTTCTTCTGGTCGAACTTCTGGTATCGTGACGAGTTCGAAGTGCCGGAAGGATTCAAGCAGGACCGCCTGTTCCTGAACTTCGACGGGATCAACTGGAAAGCGAATGTCTTTCTGAACGGAAAGAAACTGGGCCGTATCGAAGGCGCCTTTATGCGGGGCAAGTTCGATGTGACGGATCTGGTTGTTCCGGGTAAGAACGTGGTGGCTGTAGAGATCATCCGGAATAACCATATCGGGGCGATCAAGGAAAAGAACAAACAGAGCACGGACTTCAACGGCGGAATCTTAGGGGCTGATAATCCGACCTTCCACGCTACGATCGGTTGGGACTGGATTCCGACGGTTCGCGGCCGCAATATCGGTATCTGGAACGATGTCTTCCTGACTTCAACCGGAAAGGTGACGGTTGCCGATCCGCTTGTTACGTCTGTCCTGCCGTTGCCCGATACGACTTCCGCTACGTTGACAGCCGAGGTGATCGTGAAGAACCACGATGCCAATACGGTAAGCGGTACGTTGGAAGGCAAAGTAGGAGATATCACATTCCAGCAACCTGTTTCCCTGGCGGCGGGAGAAGAGAAGACGGTCGTTTTCGATGTCAAGGACTTCCCGCAACTGAAGATGGAGAACCCGCGCTTGTGGTGGCCTAAAGGTTACGGCGCGCCGAACCTCTACGATGCCAACTTCACCTTTAAAGTGGATGATAAGGTTTCGGATGCGAAAGACTTCAAAGTCGGTATCCGCCAGATGACATTCAATGAGGATAATCATATCCTGAGCCTCTTTATCAATGGCCGTCGCTTTATCGGCCGGGGCGGTAACTGGGGCTTCGGTGAATCGAGTTTGAACTATCGCGGCCGCGAATATGATATTGCCGTGGCTTACCATGCCGATATGAACTTTACGATGATGCGTAACTGGGTCGGCATGATCGGCGACGAGGAGCTTTATGAGGCTTGCGACCGCCACGGTATCATGATCTGGCAGGACTTCTGGCTGGCTAACCCGGCCGACGGACCTGATCCGTATTATCCGGAAATGTTTATCGCCAATGCGGAAGATTATGTGAAACGGATTCGCAGCCATGCGTCTATCGGAATCTATTGCGGACGTAACGAAGGATTCCCGCCCGAACAGATCGACAAGGCGTTGCGCCGTATCATCAAGGAAGACCATCCGGATATCCATTATATCTCCAGCTCGGCTGACGATGTGGTGAGCGGTCACGGCCCCTACCGTATGCTTCCGGCAAAAGAATATTTCACGCTGAAGACCGGTAACGACAAGTTCCATAGCGAACGAGGCATGCCGAACGTCATGACCTATGAAAGCATGCTCCGCACGTTCTCGCCGAAAGGGATCTGGCCGCAGGATAACGAATGGGGGATGCATGACTATACCCGAGAAGGGGCACAGGGCTGTACCTCTTTTAACGAGATCATCGCGAAAGGGTATGGCGAACCGCAGAATGCGAAAGAGTTTGCCGAATTGGCACAGTGGGTGAACTACGACGGCCACCGCAGTTTGTTCGAGTCCAGAAGCCAGAATCGCAAAGGTCTGCTGATGTGGATGAGCCATTCCTGTTGGCCTTCAATGGTATGGCAGACGTATGATTACTATTTCGAACCGACTGCCGCCTATTTTGCTATCAAGAAGGCTTCCGAGCCGCTGCATATCCAGTGGAATCCGGCAACGGACGAGGTAGAAGTGGTCAACTACAGCGCTGGCACGCATAAAGGCCTGACGGCAAAAGTACAGGTTCTGAATATGGATGCATCCGTAGCTTGGGAAAAGGAAACGACTGTCGACAGCAACGAAGATACGACCGACAAGTGTATCAAGCTGGAATTTCCGGAAAACTTGTCGAAGGTCCATTTCATCAAGATGACGCTGACCGAAGATGGCAAAGTCGTTTCCGACAACTTCTATCACAGAAGTTTGGAAGAAAACAACTACCAGGATTTGTGCCAGTTGGCAAAGGTTGCTTTGCAGTCCGCAACAACCGTGGATAAAAATGCAGACGGAACCTGGAGTGCCGTGTCTGTTATCGAGAACAAGACGTCTACACCGGCTTTGATGATCCGCCTCAATGTTGTAGGTGGTAAAGACGACCAGCAGATTCTACCGGTATTTTATTCCGACAACTATTTCTCTTTGCTTCCGGGTGAAAAGAAGGAAGTACGTATGAGCTGGAGAGATGAAGATACCAGAGGTAATGAAGGCAAGGTCTTAATTACCGGATATAACGTGGAATAATATTATAGGTCGGCGACGGAAGGCGTGCAAAGTACCTTTATTACGATCCTTTAGGCACAGATTTACACGGATAAATTTATTTTCTTTCCGTGTATCTGTGCCTAAATTATGCCTATTAGCAAGCAGAATTTTGTTTCGACACACCTCCTGTCATATTTTTTTCTTGATTATTACTAAAATATTACGCAGCCTGAAAAAGATCTATTTTTGTATAGGACTTATCGGGAAGCTCTTTACCTTTGCCGGAAAGAGTATCGGAAGTAGATGGGAAAGCGGATCAAACTGATTTATATATTATCGTTATTCTCAGCTTTAATGGCGATAAGCGTGCAGGCCTATTGGCTCTATAATCAGTATCGTTATGAAGTGGAGCGATATGCTGATGAAATTGCCGCCGATGTATTGCGTGTCGGAGATGAAGAGTTTGCCGAGCGCCGGAAAATGGCGATAGGTGATGATACTTCTTATATAATAGATCGTAGTTCGCGTACTCAATCCGGAACTTCCACTATCAGGAATGTGCAGACACAACTTTGTTTTGATTTTAAAACGGATGTCTTGGTCGATTCGATAATTGGCGGTCAACTGAATATGACAAAACTAAACCTCTCGTTTGATGCGACCTTACCGGAAGACAGCATTATTCATGGTGTGGAACGAAATGTCGTTAATTACTATATTCCTTTCCAGGTTGAACGTTTGGATAGTCTGCTTCGGGCGCGCTTGTCGCAATACGATTTCCAGATCGCTTTTTTGCCGGAAGGAGATACATTGAGCCGTTTCAATTCTTGGAAAATTTTACCGGAACATCTGTTTCCGCCTTGCTTGGGAGTTAAATACCGGTATGCTCCGTTGGAGCGGAAAGGGGTGATGATAGAAGTCGGTTTCCCGATAAACCCTCTTCTGAAGCGGATGGTGGGACAACTGATTTTGAGTCTGTTTCTGATCCTGTTGCTGCTTTCCTGCTTGGGTTTGCAAATTAATACGATACTTAAACAGTATAAGCTTGGCGAAATGCGTGAAAGTTTTGTTCATACGATGATTCATGAATTGAGACGTCCGGTACAGACTTTGAAAATGTGTGTCTCTTTCTTGAATGATAAAGAGATGCGCACGGATGAGGCTGCCTGCGACGGTATTGTCCAGGACGCCTTGTTTGAGCTGGACAATCTTTCCGCTTATCTGGAGAAACTGAAAAATATGGTGAGTGCCGACGGTAGTGCGACACTGCTGCATCCCATTCTGTTCAATTTGCAAGAGTTGGTTGAAAAGGTGATCCGTTTAGTTCATATTCCATCTGGAAAACAGGTTGCTTTTTCTACTGCTTTTCCACCTGATCTCCCATTGGTTACAGCTGATCCTGTGCATATTGCCAATATTCTGAGTAACCTGATAGAGAATGCGATTAAATATTCCGGCTCTGGAGTCAATATCCGCGTAGTCGTTATCCGGAATGACAAGCTGATAGAACTGACCGTAGCTGATGATGGCGTTGGTATTTCTGCCGACGAACAGACGAAAGTCTTCGAGAAATTCTATCGCTCCGTCCATTTACCGGATAAGCAAATTCCTGGATTGGGACTGGGATTGAGTTATGTACGTCAGATAGCCGAAGCCCATCATGGGCAGGTCTCGCTTCGTAGTGAAGTGGGAAAGGGCACGGAAGTAACAGTAGGATTACCGATATAAAACGATATGGCGACACCATTAAAAATACTTTTTGCAGATGATGATCTGAAATATTCACTTCTCCTCAAACGTTTTCTTGAAAAAGAAGGGTATGATGTGGCTTATACCGGAAACGGGATGATGGCTCTCGAACAATTTCCGGTTGTTAAGCCTGATCTTGTCCTTTTGGATATCAATATGCCGGGTTTGAATGGTTTTGAGGTCGCAGAAAAGATACGGGAAAACGATCGCCATGTCCTGATCTTTTTCCTTTCCGACCGTTCGGACAAAAACGACCGCCTGAAAGGCTTCAGCCTCAAAGGGAATGACTATCTTGCCAAGCCTTTCTATCCGGAAGAGCTGCTGGCGCGGATCAAAGAGCGGTTTGAAGTGAATCCCGATGTGAAAGTCGAAGAAGAAATCTATCATTTCGCTAATACCGTGTTTGACTATTCCACAAATGAAATCCGTACAGGCAACAGCAAGACGTTGGTCACTTCCCGTCAGGCAGAAATTCTTCGTATCCTCGCCCGTAATCCAAATGTTGCGATCGACCGTGAAATCATCCTATCTGCTGTATGGGGAAATGTCTCTTATGCCAACTCCCTGGCTTTGAATGTGCAGGTCACTTATCTTCGCAAAGCCTTGCGTAACGACCCTTTGACCAGTATCGTTTCCCTTACAAAAAAAGGCTATATGCTGAAAGGATAAAAAAACTTGCTATCTTTGCGCAATTGAGAAGTATAGACAAATAAAAAAGCGTATGAGTTTCAGCGAAAAGTCTTGCCTGGTATTTGAACAGGCTACGAAGGCATATCATATCACCGATCATATAGATGCCACGGTACATAATCCTTATGAGGTGAAGAGTATAGAGTTCTATCTGTATTTGAAGAATTGGATTGATGCTGTGCAATGGCATATGGAAGATATTATCCGCAATCCGGCTATTGAGCCGACTGAAGGACTGGTGATCAAACGACGGATTGACAAATCCAATCAAGATCGTACGGATCTGGTTGAGTTAATTGACAGTTTCTTTTTGGATCAGTATAAAAATGTGAAAGTCTTACCGAATGCAACGATCAATACAGAGAGCCCAGCATGGGCGATTGATCGATTGTCCATCTTGATCCTGAAGATTTATCATATGCAACAGGAGGTAGATCGTTCGGATGCGACTCCTGAGCATAAGGGAAAATGTGAAGAAAAATTGCGCATACTTTTGGAACAAAAAAAGGATTTATGCGTGGCATTGGATCAGTTATTGGCAGATATCGGTGCTGGACGTAAATATATGAAAGTCTATAAACAAATGAAGATGTATAATGATCCGGCCTTGAACCCAGTATTGTACGGTAAAAAATAATGGCAAAGGTATTAGTAATACGACTCTCGGCTATAGGCGATGTCGCTATGACAGTGCCTGTCATTTATTCTGCCGCCAAAGCTAATCCGGAAGATTCCTTTACTGTTTTGACTCAAGCTTTTTTGATGCCCCTGTTTATGAATCGTCCACCTAATGTGGAGGTTATCGGTATTAATACAAAGGGGGCTGAAAAAGGGCTTATCGGGTTGTTGAAATTTATCTCGGCATTGTTGAAATTCGATTTTGATGTTATCTTGGATTTGCATAATGTGATCCGTACGATAATAATCTGTACTTTTTTCAGATTGAATGGTAAGCGTGTGTTTGTGTTGGATAAAGCGCGGAAAGAACGTAAAAGATTGACTGCAATTAAAGGCAAACGACTTTATCCTCTTCGTCCGGTTATAGTCCGTTATGCCGATGTGTTTCGGGCTGCTGGGTTGAACTATACAGAAACGTTTACATCTCTTTATGAAGAATTTCCTGCCGAATTGTTTGGAATGGCCTCCGTTGCTGGAATTAAAAAAGGCAAATGGATCGGTGTTGCTCCATTTGCCAAACACCGAGGTAAAATTTATCCAGTGGACGAAATGGAACAAGTCGTTGCCTGTTTGTCGAAATGTGAAGATTATACTGTTTTTTTGTTCGGAGGGCGAGGATATGAGGAGGCAATCCTTGAACAATGGGAGTTTCAATATCCACGTGTTAAAAGTGTTGTAGGTAAATATGCCTTGGATAATGAGTTGGCGTTAATCAGCCAATTGGATGTGCTATTGTGTATGGATTCTGCAAATATGCATTTTGCCTCTTTGGTAGGTACACGAGTGATTTCGATTTGGGGAGCGACGCATCCTTATGCCGGTTTTTATGGTTATCATCAAGATTCCGGTGATGTTATTCAGGAAAATTTACCTTGTCGGCCTTGTTCTGTATTTGGGCAGAAACCATGTTTGCGCGGTGATTGGGCGTGTATGACACTGATAACACCGGAGAGGATTGTTGAAAAGGTAAAGGCATCAATAAAATAGTAAAGAGAAAACTACGATATCATGAGGGTCTGTTATTTTTCAAAATGTTATAAAGAACTATATAGTGCGGGAAGTAAAGCAAAGACCGATATGGAACAGATTATGTGCGATTTAGGATATCGGAATATCGGGTTTCCTTGTCTCGTTTGTTCGAATAAGATACTTGGCTTTGTCATAACTTTGCTCAGTATGATTAAAGTTTGTTTTAAGTTAAGGTCAGGTGATATTTTGATTATACAATATCCTTTGAAAAAATATTATACGTTATTATGTAATATAGTGCATTATCGAGGAGCTAAAGTTATAACCTTGATTCACGATTTAGGCTCTTTCCGACGGAAAAGATTGACAGTCCTTCAAGAAATTGATCGTCTGCAGAATTCTGATTATTTAATAACATTGAATGATTCGATGTCTGCTTGGTTACAAACTAAGGGGTGTGAAGTCCCGAAAGGAGAACTGAAGATTTGGGATTATTTATCTCCAGCCATTGTCTTAAACAAAATAGAACCAGCTACTGACTATACGGTTGTTTATGCAGGCGCGTTGGGATATAATAAAAATCGTTTTTTATATGAGTTGGATCGTTTACCTCGTCAATGGCATCTGAGTGTGTATGGTAAAGGATTAGAAGCTGATAAGATTCTCAATAAAGAATATTTCTCATATAACGGCTTTTTGCCGGCAGATCAATTGATATCTTCGGTACAGGGTGATTTTGGCCTGGTTTGGGATGGAGATTCTTATGAAGCATGTACTGGCAACTATGGTGAATATTTACGATATAATAATCCTCATAAAGTCTCTTTGTATGTCCGTTGTCATCTTCCGCTTATCATTTGGGAGAAGGCTGCATTGGCTCCTTTCATAAAAGAGAAGGAAATAGGTATTTGCATAAATTCTTTGGAAGAACTGGATGGTAAATTGGAGAAATTGACGGTGGATGATTATTTTAAGATGAAATCTCGGGTGATTGAGATAAGTAACTTGTTGTCTGTAGGATATTTTTTTACTAAAGCCTTGGATGAGGCTGTTAAGTTTCTGACAAAATCGGATGTGGCAGATGAAGGTCGTAATTAATCCTAAATACAATTTTCTCACTGATTTTATTTATCATCTTCCTGGATGTTTTTTCAAGGACGGTGAGACTATATACCAAGGACGTAATATCCTTAAAAAGTACGATATACAAGGATATCATATGATAGTCAAGAGGTTTAAACGTCCTAATAT
>UMFM01033407.1_pt1 | contig 13509 bp, 10 predicted proteins | sample 1965011 | NCBI WGS metagenome assembly UMFM01 (sample SAMEA4836046, study PRJEB28245) | human gut metagenome | biome: gut microbiome; material: fecal sample | place: Denmark | collected 2008 | reverse complement strand
AAAGTCAATAAAAATTATTTCTTCAATTTTTTTGTCTTCAATGTTTATGATTAATGGAACGCTGTTTGCGTTTGCAACTACGGATGATATTAACGAAAATCTTGAAAGTAAGGAACTTTGCGAAGCTTCTATCAATGAAGCTTTTGCGGCAGATTCAATCATTGTTACAATGAAAAATAGTTGTAGCCTTGATTTTAAAAATTATGATTGTGCGGATTTTCCTGAAGTAGCAGTAAATTCGGTAGAAAATCTTTCTCCGTACACTTATGATGTTATTAAAGATAAGTACGAAGCAATAATAGCAAGGGGTGTAAGTGCTACTGGAGGTATTCAAGCACTGAAAAACTATATTGAAAATATTGATGATTCTAAAAGCGCTAGTTCAAAATTTATTTCTTATATAAAGAATATGAATTTAATAAAAATATTAGGCACAAGAAAAAATGGATTAGCTTTGTTCGATGCTTCCTCTCAAAAAAGAGAGTTAGTGTATTCTATTGATAACTTCATAAATAAATTGGATGATGAGTATGATTTTCTTGAAAATTATGATTATACTGATTATCACTTAACATTAAAATTGTCTTTAGATACCAACGATAAAAAGTCTGTTTTGAAAGCAATTGACAAAATTGAACAGCGTGATGATGTTTTGTCCGTTTCTCCAAATTATCAATTTGAATATGACTCGGTGACAAAACCAAACGATGAGTATTTGTCAAATCAATGGTATTTGAATAGAATCGGTTACTTTGATGCATTACAGTATACAAAAAACACCAAAACGGTTAGAGTAGGTGTTATGGATTCTGGTGTCAATGCTGATAATCCTGATTTAAAAGATACAGTTAATAGGGAATTAAGCAAAAGTTTTGTCGATGATGAGCCGCTTACAGATAGTGCTGATCATGGTACTTGTGTAGCAGGAATTATAGGAGCCTGCAGTAACAATAGTGTAGGAATATCTGGAATTTGTAACAGTGTCGAAATAGTTAGTTTAAAGGTTGGAAAGGAAGGCGGTCCTTTATTTAGCAACATATCATTAGCCTTAGACTATGCTGAGAAAAATAAAATTGATTTAGTTAATTGTTCATTCGGAACACTAGCATTTAAGGATGGAAATACAAAAGAACCTGAGGAATGTTATGGTAAGTATACTGGATTAATAATCAATTCGTCTGGAAATGAGAGCCTTGATTTAGATAATCAGGGATTTTATTGTTTTCCTACTTCGTTAAAGTATGATAATATTATCTCCGTTGCAAATTCTAATGAAAATGATAAATTAAATAATAGTTCAAATTATGGCAAAATTTCTGTCGATTTAGCGGCTCCAGGCACAAATATTTACACTACCAGTTCAAATGATTATAGAAATTTTAATGGTACATCTGCCTCATGTCCTATGGTAACGGGTTCTGTAGCTTTGATGAAAAGTATTTATCCTGATATTTCTAATTCTCAACTTAAAGCATTTTTACTGAATAACGTTGATAGTGTTGACGGGTTAAAAGATAAATTGGTTTCAGGAGGTGTTTTAAATATCGGAAAAACATTGGCTGCAATAAATTCTAAAAAATACATAATTAAATATGATGCAAACGGTGGTAATGGAGTCGCTATGGTAAATACATCAGTTTGTTATGGAGTAAATACTAAATTGAATCCAAACACCTATACTAAGCTTGATTACCGTTTTGTGGGTTGGACTGCATATAGAAAATCTGATAATAAATGGTATTATACGGACGGAAAAGGTAATAGTAAGTGGTGTTTAGAAAATAAACAGCCAAACGGATATTCGAAAGCGGTTTATAAAGATTGTTCAAAAGTAGCAAAAACATCGAGTGTAAATGGAGATGTTGTAACTATGTATGCTCAATGGGAAAAACTCCAGTTGGGTGATGTTGACATGGATGGAGAAGTTACCATTATGGATGCTACTTTGGTACAGAAATATATTGCACACTTAGAGGACTTGACTGATCAACAAAAAAGGTTAGCTGATGTTAATGGCGATGGAGAAATTACTATTTTGGATTCGACCGAGATACAAAAAATGTTAGTTAATGTAAAAAATAAGGAGGCTTAATAATGAGTAGAAAAATCAAAATTTTGACATCTGTTTTTTCTGTAGTATTGGTTTTGATTATGGCTTGTTCTGTAGATGTATCTGCATACAGCGCTTACGGTATTGATAATTTGCCTTTTGAATATGAGCCGCATTATCCGCAGACGGAACAGGAACTTTCACCCGATGTTAAAAATGAGATTATGCAAAAATTAATGACTGATGTTTATCCCGACAGCAATGCAGGGGATATTGTTGTGAAATATTACGGCGAACTCAGCAACGGGGCAATGCTTATCAATCATTATGATAAAACATATTCATATCCTAAAATTGAAAATAGACTGAATAATAACAGCGAGTATAGAATTGATGTTACAAATTCAAATATTACTTTCAGTTATTGCATAGAATCACAGAAAGATGAAGTATATTTGTACATAGACGGTGAGTTCTATAATTTCAGAAATGCTTATCTCTCCAAAAAGATTGATGTCAAAATGCTTGGCGAGTTGGTACAAAAGGTTGACAATCTTACATTTTATATCATCCCTTTGTGGGACGATGAACCCCAGAAAATCGGTGATATTGACGCAGACGATCGTATTACCGTAAAAGATGCAACAGAAGTTCAAAAATATTGTGCCTCTGATATTGAGTTCTCTGAACTTGAAAAGTCCTTAGCTGATGTAAACGGTGACGGTACGGTGAATGTTATTGATGCTACTGAAATTCAAAAAATTGCAATAAATGCAAAATAAAAATTGCCCCCGATAAGAATGTTTATGTCGGGGGCAATTTTAGTTGTATGATATAGCCGATTATTTTATTTGCTTAAATTAATCTTTCCGTTTTTTGCAAACCATACATCGTTTACCTTAAATTCCTTGCCGTTAAGGTAATCAAGAATGCCTGCATCGGTTTCAAAATTGAATTTCAGCTTATAGCTGTAAAGCGCCTGATACTTAATGCTGTCGGGTGCTTTTTTGCCTTTGCCGTATTTTGTATCGCCCACAAGCGGATGTCCGATTGATGCCATGTGCGCTCTTATCTGATGAGTTCTGCCCGTCAAAAGTTCAATTTCGGCAAGGCTGAATTTGCCGTTGAAGTCCAGAATTTCATATTTTGTCTTGATTTCTTTTGAACCCTCAACCTCATTTTTGAAAACAGTAACCTTGTTTTTACTTTCATTCTTGGTCATATAGCCGTGAAGCGTGTCGCTGTCCTTTTTTGGCTTTCCGTATAAAAGGCAGAGATAATATTTTTCAAGCTCTCTTGTTTTCATTTTTGCGTTTAGGATTCTTAGACTGTCTGCATTTTTAGCCGCAATAACAATTCCGCCCGTGTTTCTGTCAATTCTGTTTACAAGTGCAGGTGCAAAGGCTTTTTCTTCATCGGGATTATATTCGCCTTTGTCATAGAGGTAGTGCTGAACTCTTGCAACAAGTGAATCAAAGTGATAATTCTTGTCGGGGTGTACGATTATACCCGGCTTTTTATCTATAAGTATAAGGTTTTCATCCTCATAAACAATGTCAAAGGTTTTCGGTGCTTTCATGAACTCATAGCTTTTTTGCTCAGATGCCTCAAAAAATTCGTCCTTAATATAAAAGGTAAGCACATCGCCCTCTTTGAGCATGGTCTGAATATCACACTTTTTGCCGTTTACCTTAATACACTTTTTCCTTATATATTTGTACATAAGCGACTTTGGCAGAGTTTTGAATCTTTTTTGTAAAAATTTATCGAGTCGCTGATTTGCGTCATTCTTTTTAATTTCAAGTGTTCTCATAGTCTGTAAAATTCTCCGTAATTGTTTTCTCAGTTTATCTTATATCAATTTTAAAAATAATTCAACCGCTTTTGCACATAATTTGATTTTGTGTATATTCTGATATAGGGTGATACAGTGAATTGTTACACACAGAGAATAAAATCTGCAGTATGCTTTGGACTGGGACTGCTGTGTGCATCACTTCTGCCGAGTGAATGGGTACTCGTCATTGCGGCAGGCGCACTCGTAGTTGTCAGTATTTGTTGTGTTCGGAGGTAATTATGAAAGTTGTACTTATTGAGAAACCAAAATTCATATCGGCAATTTTGAGAAAAATTTATGGAATCAAAAAGGAAACCAAGTCGGAATAATAGTCGTATGTTTGGACGCTGTTCCAAAATCTTGCTATTGGTAATAGTTTACAATAAATTCGAGCCAAAGATGTGCATAGTTACAAAAAACTTTGCACATCTTATTTTTTAAAATAAAATTATGATTAATCTTACGGGTAATATTTTTCCGCACTCCCTAATATAATTGAACTATAAAACATAAAGGAGAGAAAAATATGGAGTTTAATCAGGAAAACCGCTCGTTTTGCACACCGTCGGCTGTGCTTGACACGGTTGCCGAACAGCTTGCAGATGTTGACCTCACTCTGCCCGATTATTGTCCGGATATAGAAAAAATTCTGAAATGTACACTCACACCCAAAATTCAGAGCAGAACCCTTTCGGGAGGTCAGCTCCAGATTGACGGATTTTGTACGGTGAATGTGATGTATGTGGAAAGCATAAAGAAAAGCGTGCGCTGTTGCGAACAAAGTGTGAATTTTTCACAGAACTTTTCGGTGAAAGACGCTCCCGACAATCCGGTTATCATCACAAAAACAAAGCCGGAATACATAAACTGCAGGGCATTAAGTCCCCGCAGACTTGTTATGCACGGAGCGTTTTCATTGTATGCAAAGGTATTTTCAAAAACTCAGACGAGCATTTTCACGCCTTCCGATAATGTTGAAACCGACCGAAAGACCGTTACCTGTGCCGATCTTAAATCGTTCTGCCAGGAGCAGTTTTCTGTTTGCGAAGAAATTTCGGTAGGCGAAAAACCGCAGATTGAATCCGTTCTCCGTAGCGATGTAAGCGTCGGAGTGATTGACGCTAAGGCTGTAACGGGAAAGCTCATGCTCAACGGTGAACTTAATCTCAAGCTTTTGTACCTTTCAAACGCAGAAAGCGGAGAAGTTGAAAAGCTTGACTATCTGTTGCCGTTCAACAAAATTTTAGATTGTGACGGAATTGACGAAAACACAATCAACTGTGTTTCCTGCGATGTTATGTCGTATGACATCAGACTGAAAAATGATATGCTTTCCGAAAAGCCGTCTGTGATACTTGAAGTTAAGCTCTGCGTTACGGAGGAGGGCTATATAACCCGTGAGGAGGAAATTGTATGTGACGCCTACTCAACAGAATTTTCCTCGTTGCCGGAGTTTGAACAATTAAAAATTACGGGCGAGGTTGTTCCGATTAATGAACCTCATATGGAAAAAATGTCCGTTAAGATTGATGACGGAAAAATATCACGAATTCTCGATATTTTCACAGAACAAATAACTGCCGAGGCTTCACACGATGACAGAGGTATGGTTATAAGCGGAAAAATCAACATATGTATATTGGCGCTTAACGGGGAAGATATTCCTGTGTTTATTGAGCGTTCAGCCGATTATGAGCATATTATTCCGCAGACAGACTGCACCTGTGCCAAAATTTTCGGTACAAGGACAGCAAGTATAAGCTACAGACTTGCCGAGGATGATGTCATAGAAATTCGTTGTGAGCTGAAAATCTGCGGTGCTGTTTTTTCGGAAAACAGAGTAAACACCGTAAAAAATGTAAATGTTTTTGAGGATAAACCTATACCTCCCGAAAATTGTGCGCTGACATTATACTTTGCCGACAAGGGAGAAAAGCTCTGGGATATTGCTAAATCCCACAACACAAAGCTTGATTTGCTGCTTTCGGAAAATTCGGCTGAAAATCAGGTGCTCGACGCACCTAAAATGCTGTTGATTCCGAGAATATAGGGAGGTATAAAAAATGGAAGAGAGAAATGTTTATCAGGATATTTCCCGAAGAACCGACGGCGATGTTTATATCGGAGTAGTCGGTCCCGTCAGAACGGGAAAATCCACATTTATAAAAAGGTTTATGGATTCGCTTGTCCTGCCCAATATTCGTGACGAGGCAGTTTACAGGCGTACTGTTGACGAGCTTCCTCAGTCTGCGGCAGGAAGAACCATAATGACCACAGAACCAAAATTTATTCCCGAGGAATCCGTTGAAATCAATCTCGGCTGCAACACAACCTTCAATGTGAGAATGATTGACTGCGTAGGCTATATTGTAAACAGCGCAATCGGTTACAGCGAAGAGGATGAACCGAGAATGGTAAAAACTCCGTGGTCAAACGAGGCGATTCCTTTTGATGACGCCGCAGAAATAGGCACTAAAAAGGTAATTACCGACCATTCAACAATCGGTCTTGTTATCACTACTGACGGAACAATCAGCGATATTCCGAGAGAAGATTATATTGAAAGTGAAAAAAGAGTAATTAATGAGTTGAAAGCAATCAATAAACCGTTCATTATACTTCTCAATTCAGTTGATCCTACGGCAGATGAAACAATTCGCATGTCAAACGAAATGACCGCCGAATACAAGGTTCCCGTAATTCCCGTTAGCTGTATGGAGCTTGACGAAACCGAAATCAAAAGGATACTTGCACAGCTTTTGTTTGAATTTCCAATCCGTGAAATCAATGTTGACATTCCGAAATGGGTTGTAAAGCTCGATAAAGACCATTGGCTGAAATCGGTTGTATTTGATTCAATAAAGAAAAATGCCGCAAAAATTGAGAAAATCAGGCAAATTCAGCAGATAATCTCTGATATTGAGCAATGCGAGTACATCACATCGGCAAAGGTTACGAGTCTTGACCTCGGAAAAGGATATGCGGAGATGGCCGTATCTATCGAAAGCGAACTTTTCTACAAGGTTATCTCGGAAGAAACAGGGCTTGATATAACCGAGGAGTACGAACTTCTGAACTGCATAAAAACTCTTTCGCAAAAACAAAAAGAATTCGACAAGATTGCACAGGCTTACGAACAGGTTCAGGAAACAGGCTACGGAATTGTTATGCCGACAATTGACGAACTTACCCTTGACGAACCGCAGATTATTAAGCAGAGCGGAAAATACGGTATCAAGCTGAGAGCAAGCGCACCGTCAATTCATATGATGAAGATTTTTACGCAGACGGAGGTAACTCCGATTGTCGGTTCGGAACAGCAGTCCGAAGAGCTTGTGTCTTATCTTCTCAGAGAATTTGACGAAAATCCGGAAAAAATCTGGGAGAGTAACATATTCGGAAAATCAGTTCACGAACTCGTTAACGAGGGACTTCACAACAAGCTGTACAGAATGCCTGCCGATGCCAGAAGGCGGATAGGGGAGACAGTTGAAAAAATTATCAATGACGGCTGTAACGGATTAATATGTATAATTCTGTAACGACAAATAACGATAAAATCGCAAAGCTTTAATTCACAAATAAACAGGCTCACAAATAAATAAATTGGTAATATCGCCAAAAAATTATTCGCCCCATATTTGTTATTGAAAATGTTTCGGGAATAAAGTATAATATTCCTATATGCAAATGACAAATATGGGGGTTGTTTTATGAATCTTTCCGATGTAGCTTTATTGGCTAAAGAGGAGCTTTCCCTTGCCGAAAAAGGTATTGCCTCTGCAAAAGTTGTTCTTACAGGTTTTGTTGTTGTATTCGCAATGCTGATTCTCTTGATTTTCATAATCAAGATTTACGGCGCAATCATTCAGAAAGCTCAAAATGCCGGCAAAAAGAGCAAAGAGAAAAAGGCTGAAACCGTAGCAGAAACTCCTGCTCCCGTTGTTGCCGCTCCTGTTGCTCCTGCTCAGACAGACGGTGTTTCCGATGAGGTTGTTGCCGTAATTTCCGCAGCAGTTGCCACTATGTACGGCTCTTCCGAAAAAGCAAGAATCAAGAGTATTAAAAAGTCATCAGACGGCGGTCGTTCCGCATGGGCAAAAGCCGGTGTACTTGATAATACCCGCCCGTTTTAAGGCAAAGTTTTAAGGGAAAGGATGTTATCTAATGGAAATTTTACAAGGCTTTGTAGATGCCGTTGTCGGTATCTTTGAAGACTCGGGTCTGTTAACTCTTAACTGGCAGAACTATGTAATGATTGGTATTTCAATCGTTTTGCTTTACCTTGCAATCAAAAAGCAGTATGAGCCGCTTTTGCTCCTTCCTATCGCATTCGGTATGCTGCTTGTTAATCTTTATCCGAGCATTATGGCTCCGCCTACAACACAGCTTTTGACAGAGGCTCAATGTACCGCACAGAATGTTGCGGTGTCGGGACACGCCAAAACGGTGATTGACGGAGTAACTTATATTGAGAATCCGACATACGGCGGACTTCTTTATTACCTCTATCAGGGTGTTAAGCTCGGCATTTATCCGCCTCTTATCTTCCTCGGCATCGGTTGTATGACTGACTTCGGTCCGCTCATCTCTAACCCGAAGAGCCTTATTCTCGGTGCTGCCGCACAGATTGGTATCTTTTTAACATTTACAGGTGCTATTTTCCTCGGCTTTACAGAGGCAGAGGCAGGTGCTATCGGTATTATCGGCGGTGCCGACGGTCCTACGGCTATTTATGTAACAACAAAGCTTGCTCCGCATCTTCTCGGTTCAATCGCAATTGCCGCATATTCATATATGGCTCTTGTGCCGATTATTCAGCCGCCTATTATGAAGGCACTCACAACCAAAAAAGAGCGTTCGGTAGTTATGGAACAGCTTCGTCCTGTTTCAAAGCTTGAGAAGATTATGTTCCCGGTAATTGTTGTTATTATCATCGCAATCTTCCTTCCCGACGCAGCTCCGCTCGTTGGTATGCTTATGCTCGGTAACCTCTTTAAGGAGTCCGGCGTTGTTGAAAGACTCAGCAAAACAGCTCAGAACGAGCTTATGAATATTATCACAATCTTCCTCGGTACAACTGTAGGTGCAACCGCATCCGGTCAGAACTTCCTTACTCTTGACACAATCAAGATTATCGTTCTCGGTCTTCTTGCGTTCTGTATGGGTACTGCATTCGGTGTACTTTTCGGTAAGATTATGTACAAGGCAACAGGCGGTAAGGTTAACCCGCTCATCGGTTCAGCAGGTGTATCCGCCGTTCCGATGGCTGCCCGTGTATCTCAGAAGGTTGGTCAGGCTGAAAATCCCGGCAACTTCCTCCTCATGCACGCTATGGGCCCGAATGTTGCAGGTGTAATCGGTTCAGCAGTTGCAGCCGGCGTACTTCTTAATGTTGTAGGCTGATAACCGTAACTTAATAAACTATGATAAAGGAAGTCTTTACGGCTTCCTTTATTTTTGCTGTTAAAGAATCCGACAATGAAAAATTTGTATAATATTAAAGAAATTATTTCAATCAATATTCTATGATAGAATTATTGCTGAGAATACACTGAGAATACATAAGGTATAATAAAATATAAATGTGTAAATCAGTGCCGTAAAAACACCTTTTTTGCTTTACGGTATGTTTTCTTAATACTTAATATGAATTAAAGGGGCTATATAAATGGCAAAGAATGTAACCATTCAGCGAATTGTCGGCGTCCTTTTGCAAAGAATCAAGTTTATTATTCTTGCTACTGTTGTAATGGGACTGCTGTTCTTTATGTATTCACGCTTTGTAATTGCACCGATGTACAGCACATCTACCATGATTTATGTACAGAACTACAGTTCGTCACAGCGAGCAAATGCCAATGCCGACACCAAGAGTACGACACCTTCAAAGGCTGCCGATGATACAACTAAAAAGACAACCAATGAGGAGAACCAGAAGATATATCCTGCTGATATTTCTGCCTCTGCAAATCTTGCTGAAATCTGCGTTACACTCTTTAAAAATTCCGATGAGATGACAGCACTCTATGACGGCTGCACGGTTAATGTTGATGTAACCGAAGGTACTTTCTTTATCACAATTACAGTGGACGGTACAGACGCACAGAAGTGTGCCAATGTTGCCAATCAGCTTGCCGAAAAAGCGGCTGAGGTTTATAATTCAAAATTCAGCTACGGTCAGATCGGAACACTTCGTCAGGCGAAGGTTCCTTCGGCTCCGTATGCACCGAGTAACACAAAGAATATGCTTATAGGCGCCGCAATCGGATTAATTGCTTCCTGCCTTATTTCTATTCTTATTGAACTTATCGACACAACAATCAAGTCTGAGGACGATATTCAGGATATCTACGGTATTCCTATATTTGCCGAAATTCCCGACTTTGAGAACCAGGGTTAAGGAGGAACTATGGCTTCTGATTTTAAATTATTTAAAAAGAAAGACGATAAAAAAATAACGGACAGAATTTTTCTCTTTCCGATAAGAGCAAGTTTGCAATTGTTGAGTCGTATAAGGCCGCAAGAACTAATATTATGTTCTCGCTTTCCGCAAAAGAAAAAAAATGCTTTGCCGTAACCAGTTACTCAAAGGGTGAGGGCAAGAGCACCGTTTCCGCAAATCTTGCAATTTCCTTTTCAAAAATGGAAAAACGAGTTCTCCTTATCGACTGCGACCTTCGCCGTCCTAATGTTCACAACATTTTTAAGCTTGACAATAAAAAGGGACTTACCAATGTAATCGGTAAAATGATTGAAATTGACGAGGCTGTTAAGCATGATGTTCTTCCGAATCTCGACATTCTTCCGGCAGGTACGGTTGCGCCAAACCCCTCTGAGCTTATGTGCAGTACCAGATTTCAGGAACTTTATGAGCAGTTTGTCAGAGATTATGATTATGTAATTTTTGATACGCCTCCTATCGGTGTGGTTGCCGATGCTTTGCTTCTCAAGGATATGATTGCCGGCTTTGTTGTAGTTGTTCGTGAACGCTCAACAACTCACGGTGACCTTCAGCACCTTCTTGACAGCGTAAAGCTTGCCGATTCAACCGTACTCGGTCTGATTGAGGTAGGTTGTACTTATGATTCAAAGAGAAGAAAGAAAGGTTATTACTACTACCAGTATTATTAATCCCAATTTTGTGCTTTGGCACAAAACTACACATTCTCGATAAAAATAACACAAAATCACAGACTTGCAAACTTTCACCAAAAATGACTGTTGCAGGTCTGTTCTTTTTTGTGAAAATAAAAATGCAAGATTGCAAAAAACATCTTGCATTTCTTGGGCGAATAGAGTAAAATATATTAGAAATTTAAATTGCATTTGCAATAATATTTTAAGGAGTTATTCAAAATGGGTTATCTTGAACTGAGTAAGCAGGAACTTGAAAAAGAGTATGGCAATCTCGTAAAGAGATTTGAGGAGTTTAAAGGTATGGGACTTAACCTCAATATGGCAAGAGGTAAGCCCAGCAAAGAACAGCTTGATTTTTCCTTACCTATGCTCGATACAATCAACAGCAAATCCGATTTTATCGGTGAGGATAAGATGGATTGCCGCAACTACGGACTTCTCAACGGTATTACAGAGTGCAGAAAGCTTTTTGCGGATATTCTCGGTGTAGATGCAGAGAATGTTATTGTAGGCGGTTCTTCAAGCCTTAATATGATGTTTGATACAATTTCATGCTTTATGACAGCTCCCGCTGTTGAGGGCTGCAAACCATGGTATGAAGTAAAGAACAGAAAATTCCTCTGTCCGGTACCGGGTTATGACCGTCATTTCGGCATTACTCAGTATTACGGCTTTGAGCTTATTCCGATTCCGATGGACGACAACGGTCCCGATATGGATATGGTTGAAAGACTCGTTTCTGAGGATGACTCAATCAAGGGTATTTGGTGCGTTCCGAAATATTCAAACCCTGCCGGCATCACATACAGCGATGAGGTTGTTAAGCGCTTTGCCGCTTTAAAGCCTGCCGCTAAGGATTTCAGAATTATGTGGGATAATGCCTACTGCATCCATGAAATCAGCGACACACCTGATGTTTTGCTCAACATTATGGATGAATGCAAAAAGACAGGTAATGAAGACCTACCGATTCTTTTCTGCTCAACATCAAAGATTACTTTCCCCGGTGCAGGCGTAGCCGCAATGGCTGCATCTGAAAACAACCTCAAGGTTCTCCGTGAAAAATATAACTACGAAATCATCAGCTATGATAAGCTTAATATGCTCCGTCATGTAAGATTCTTCAAGGACTATGACGGCGTGCTTAAACATATGGAAAAGCACAAGTCTGTCCTTAAACCAAAATTCGAGATTGTTCTTGATACTCTCGACAAAGAACTTGCGCCTGCTGATATCGCATCATGGAAAAAGCCGCACGGCGGTTACTTTGTAAGCGTTGATGTTTTTGAAGGCACGGCAAAGAGAACAGTCGCTCTCTGTAAGGAGGCAGGAGTTGTTCTTACAGGTGCAGGTGCAACATATCCGCTCGGAATTGATCCAAAGGATTCCAACATCAGAATTGCACCGACCTTCCCTCCAAACCACGAGCTTGAAGTTGCTATGGATGTTTTTTGTATCTGTGCAAGGCTTGCAGCTTGCGAAAAGATTCTGAACAAGTAATCTTCATTTGAAAATTTGGTTTGTCAGTTGGATTTTGGAAGAATTTTGTATGCAGTTTATGACATTAGAATGTATTTTTTGATAAATTCAATTCTTTTTTTATTAAATATTTCCGTATCCATTGACATTTTCCTAAAAAAATTCTATAATAACTCTGTTACGGTCTGTGATTGGATGTTCGTGACAGAGTTATTTTGACTTTTGAGCAAAATAAAATCACAGCCAATTATTTAACGGAGGTTTCAAAGGCATGAAAAGAGTTCCAAAGCCTGTATTCTTTGTCGTAGCTTTGCTGATACTTGCCTTTTCGTTTACTGCGATTTTTGGTATTTCCTACTACACCGGCGATAACAAAACAACAGTATTAAAGGGCATCAGCGATATACGATGGGGAATTGACATCCGTGGCGGTGTTGAAGCAACATTCAAACCGGCAGGAGATGTTGACGCAACTGACGAGCAGCTTGAGTCTGCAAAGTCAATCATTGAATTAAGAATGGTATCTCAGGGTATCACAGATTATGAGCTTTATGCGGATGCAAAAAGCGACAGAATCATTGTTCGTTTCCCATGGAAGGAAGATTCCGACCAGAACGCAATTGAGGCAATCGAAGAGATTTCTTCAACGGCACAGCTTACATTCCGTCCCGGAGACGGTCATGAAACAACAGATGTTGATTCAAACGGCGGGTATGTTTACAAAACTCCTTCGGGCGACACAGCTAAGACAATCCTTATGGACGGTTCTTATGTTGAAAGTGCAACAGCAGGTATGACAACAGACAAGACCACAGGTAAAAATTCCTATGTAGTTCAGCTTAAGCTGAAGAGCAGCGGTGACAAGAACGGTAAGGAGCGTTTTGCTGACATCACTAAAGAATATCTAAACCAGCAGGTTTCAATCTGGATGGATGATATTATGCTTTCAGCTCCTAAGGTTGAGGCTGAAATTACAGACGGCAACGCTGTTATTTCAGGTGAC
>UMFM01029973.1_pt1 | contig 13519 bp, 8 predicted proteins | sample 1965011 | NCBI WGS metagenome assembly UMFM01 (sample SAMEA4836046, study PRJEB28245) | human gut metagenome | biome: gut microbiome; material: fecal sample | place: Denmark | collected 2008 | reverse complement strand
CCCGTGGTCAGCCCCAAAAAGACCGTGGAGGGAGCCATTGGCGGCGTGCTGGGCACCATGGTGTTCGGTGTGATCGCCACCGTGATTTACTCCATTGCGGCCAACCGGATGGAGGCGTTCACCCGCACCAACATCGGCGTTTCGATGTACGTGATCATTGCCCTGCTGGCCTGCGTGGCCGCTGTGCTGGGCATCTACGGCGACCTGTTCGCCAGCGTGGTCAAGCGCCAGTGCGGCATCAAGGATTATGGCACCATCTTCCCGGGCCACGGCGGCATTCTGGACCGCTTCGACAGCGTCATGTTCATTGCACCGTTCGTCACCATGGTGGTCATCGCTGTTTTCTATCACTGAATGCAGGAGGTAGCTTATGTCTAAAAAAATCACGCTGCTGGGTTCTACCGGTTCCATCGGCACCCAGAGCCTGGATGTTATCCGTGCCCAGGGGTATGAGGTGTTCGGCCTTTCCGCCCACAGCCATGTGGAGAAGATCCTGGAGCAGATCGAGGAGTTCCACCCCCGGTATGTCTGCATGACCGACCCCGATGCCGCCGCCCGGCTGGACGCGGCTCTGGCGGGCCGTGCCAACGCCCCCCGGCTGCTGACCGGCCCCGAGGGCCTGAAGGAGCTGGCCGCCATGGAAGGCCCCGATGTGGTGCTGAACAGTGTGGTGGGCATCGCCGGTCTGGGTGCCAGCCTGACCGCCATTGAGAGCGGCCACGATCTGGCCCTTGCCAACAAGGAGAGCCTTGTTACGGGCGGTCACCTGGTGACCCAGGCTGTGGCAAAGCACGGCGTGAAGCTGCTGCCTGTGGACAGCGAGCACTCCGCCATCTTCCAGTGCCTTCAGGACAAGGAGAGCGCCAAGAGCCTGACCAAGATCCTGCTCACGGCCTCCGGCGGCCCCTTCTTCGGCATGAAGACCGAGGAGCTGCGGGGCAAGACCAAGGCCGATGCCCTCAAGCACCCCAACTGGAACATGGGTGCCAAGATCACCATCGATTCTGCCACCCTGATGAACAAGGGCCTGGAGCTGATCGAGGCGGTCTGGCTGTTCGGCCTGCCCCCCGAGAAGATCCAGATCGTGGTGCAGCGCCAGAGCATTGTCCACTCTGCCGTGCAGTACAGCGATAACTCCATCATCGCCCAGCTGGGCGTGCCCGATATGCGCATCCCCATCCAGTACGCCCTGACCTACCCGGCCCGTGTGCCCGGTGTGGTGCCCGAGCTGGACTTTACCACCCTGAAGCTGCTGACCTTCGATGTGGCCGACGAGGAGACCTTCCGCTGCCTGGCTGCCTGCAAAAAGGCCATCAAGAAGGGCGGTCTGGGCCCCTGCGCCGCCAACGGTGCCAACGAGGAGGCAGTCAAGCTCTTCCTCGAGGATAAGATCGGCTTCCTCGATATCGGCCGACTGGTGGAGGCTGTTGTGGACAGCGACAGCTTTGGCGGCGATTACACCCTGGCCGATGTGTATGAGTGCGACAAGATGGCCCGCGCCTTTGTGAGAGCGCACCTGTAAGGAGAACTGATGTCTTTTATTGTCACCTTTATTGCTGCGGTGTTCGTGTTCAGCGCCGTGATCGCCATCCATGAGTTCGGCCACTTCATGGTGGCAAAGCTCTGCGGTGTGCAGGTCAACGAGTTCTCCATCGGCATGGGGCCGGTGCTGTGCAAGCGGGTGCGCAAGGGCACCCAGTACAGCATCCGCGCCCTGCCCGTGGGCGGCTTTGTGGCGCTGGAAGGGGAGGAAAGCCCCGAGAGCAAGCAGGCGGAGGAACGGTCAAACCCCTCAGCCGCCGATGGCGGCAGCTCCCCTGATAGGGGAGCCCTTGGCATAGCGGAGACTTCCCCCGAGGAGGAAAAGCCTGCTGGTATTCCTCTGAATGAGGCCCCTGTCTGGCAGCGGGCCCTCATCATGCTGGCGGGTGCCGGGATGAACTTTGTGCTGGGCTTTGTGGTCATGGCCATCCTCATCACGGCCCAGAGCGAGCCCATCACCAGCAAGGTCCTCTATCAGGTGGAGGAAAACGCCCTCTGCGGCCAGACCGGCCTGCAGGCAGGGGATAAGATCCTTGCGGTGAATGGCCGCCGCTGCTTTGTGGCAAACGATATCCTCTATGAGCTGATGCGCACCGAGGACTACACCGCCGATTTCACCGTTCTGCGGGACGGCAAAAAGGTGGAGCTGCCCGGTGTGCAGTTCGACACCTGGCAGGATGACAAGGGCGAGACCCACATGAGCCTGGGCTTTACGGTCTACGGCATCAAAAAAACACCGCTGAACGTGCTGAAAGAGGCGGGCAACAGCGTGCTCTACTACGGGCGCATCATCTTTGCCTCCCTCTCCGACCTGCTGCGGGGGCGGGAGAGCATCAACGACCTCTCCGGCCCGGTGGGCATCGTAACGGCCATCGGGCAGGCCGCCAGCTACGGCTGGCAGGACCTGCTGGAGATGCTGGTGCTCATCACCGTGAATGTGGGCATCTTCAACCTGCTGCCCTTCCCGGCGCTGGACGGCGGCAAAGTGGTGTTCCTGCTCATTGAGGGCGTGACCGGCCATGCCGTGCCCGAAAAGATCCAGAGCGGCCTGATCGTGGCAGCCTTTGCACTGCTGTTCGGGCTGATGATTTTTGCAACTTACAACGATATCCTCCGGCTCATTACCGGAGCAATGTGATACGGAAAGGAAAACGACCATGCGGCAGCTGAAACGAGAAGTGAAGATCGGCAATGTGACCATTGGCGGCAACAACCCCATTGCGGTGCAGACCATGCTGAATGTCCCCGTGGAGGACATTGAGGGCAACGTTGCCCAGGCAAAGCGCTGTGAGGCGGCGGGCTGCCAGATCCTGCGTGTGACCTGCCCCAGCGCGGCGGATGCCAAGTGCATCGAGGCCGTGAAGAACGCGGTGAACATCCCCATCGTGGCGGATATCCACTTTGACTACAAGGCAGCGCTGGCCTGCGCCGACGTTGGTGTGGACAAGATCCGCATCAACCCCGGTAACATCGGCGACGACGACCGGGTCAAGGCCGTGGTGCAGGCCTGCCAGCAGAAGAACATCCCCATCCGCATCGGTGTGAACGGCGGCAGCCTGGAAAAGCACATCCTGGCAAAGTACGGCGCGCCTGTGCCCGAGGCCATGGTGGAAAGCGCCCTGTACCATGTCCGCCTGCTGGAGAAGTTCGATTTCAACAACATCGTCATCTCCATCAAGAACTCCAACGTGCCCCGCATGATGGAGGCCTACCGCCAGCTGAGCGCCGTGACCGATTACCCCCTGCATGTGGGCGTGACCGAGGCCGGTACTTACCAGATGGGTCTGCTCAAGAGCGGCATGGGCATCGGCGGGATGCTGCTGGAGGGCATCGGCGATACCATCCGCGTCTCGCTGGCCGCCGAGCCTGAGAAGGAAGTGGAAGCAGGCTACAACATCCTGCGCGCCGTGGGCTTCCCCGTGGCTGGCCCCGAGGTCATCACCTGCCCCACCTGCGGCCGCACCCAGTACCCCTGCACCGAGATCGCCAACGAGGTGGAAAAGCGCCTGCAGGGCTATAAGAAATCCATCAAGGTGGCCGTCATGGGCTGCGTGGTCAATGGCCCCGGCGAGGCCCGCGAAGCCGATATCGGCATTGCAGGCGGCAAGGGCGAGGCTGTCCTCTTCATCCATGGCCAGCCCATCAAGAAGCTGACCGGGGATAATATCCTCGACCAGTTCATGGAGGAGATCTATAAGATCTGAGAGACAACCCTCTCAGTCTCGCTGCGCTCGCCAGCTCCCCCAAAGGGGGAGCCAACGCATCTGCAAGGGGAGAGGGTGCTGAAGGCTAAACCTCTCCGTCATCTTCGCTAACGCTCGATGCCACCTCCCCTAGTAGGGGAGGCCTTGGCATAGGGTTCATTTTTCGCAATGATCGCCTATCGGCTCCAAAATGCACTCCTGCCGCAAGGATAAGGCTTTGCGCCAGCAGGGCAAACAGGAGCGAAGCGCCAGACCACGAAAACGCGACGGCCTGCCAAGGGCTCCCCTACTAGGGGAGCTGCCGAGCGTCAGCGACGGCTGAGAGGTTTAACCCCGCCAGCACCCCCTAAAGGTCATGCTGCAATAGCCTCTCCCTTTGGGAGAGGTGGCATCCCGCAGGGATGACGGAGAGGGCGCAGACGCGAAGCGCCTGAGAGGTTCAGAAATAACATCAAAAGGAGTAACCCATCGTGACACCACTTGTATCTCAGCTATGGCCGCAGTTCATGGCGGACCCGGATTTCGCGGCCAGTTTCGGGCGCGTGATCGTGGAGCATGCCCGGATGCTGCGGCAGGAGCGGCAGGTCGTTTTTACCCTGCGCAGTGCCGCCCCGCTGGACAAGGGGCTGTGCGCCCGGCTGCTGGCCTCCCTGCAGCCGGATTATGAGGGCTTTGAACTGAAGATCGACAACCTCTTTGGCTATGCCACGCTGGACGAAGCCGCCCTGCGGGAGCTGATGGAGGAGATGAAGCGGGACGGCATCCCCATCAACGGCTTTCTGGACCGGTGCCGGATCACCATCACCGGCCAGAACATCACGGTGGGGGTCTGCCACGGCACCAAGTTTTTGCAGGAGATGGAGTTTGAGCGCCTGCTGGCGGACCGCATTGCCGCCCACACCGGTGTCAGGCCCAAAGTCACCCTGACAAGCGCGGTGGGTGAGGCCGAACAGCGCCAGATGGAGGAAAAGCTGGAGCGCAAGATCGCTCCGCCGGTGGTCAAGTTCGAGAAAAAGAACACCGCCCCCTCCATCAAGGTGGAGGGCCTTGACCTGACCGACAAGCCCGTGACCATTTTCCACGGCAAGATGTTCACCCCCAAGAACCTCACCCCCCTCAAGGACCTGGGCGGCGAGGGCGGCAAGTGCGTGATCTGGGGCGACGTGTTCTTTACCGAGGTCAAGGGCAACTACCGCAAGATCTACACGGTGTCCATCACCGATTACACCGGCTCCATCAACCTGAAGATCCGCGCGCAGGAAGGGGAGGACTGCTCCAAGTGGGAGAACATCGCCAAGGGCACCACCCTGCTGGTGCGCGGCGACTGCACCTACGACAAGTACGAGCATGACTACATCGTCTACCCCTACGATGTCCTGTTCGTGGAACGGAAAAAGCGGGAGGACAACGCCCCGGAAAAGCGGGTGGAGCTTCACCTGCATACCAAGCTGTCCAGCATGGATGCCTTCTGCGACCCGGGCGGCATCGTCAAGCTGGCCCACCGGATGGGCCACCCTGCCATTGCCATCACCGACCACGGTGTCTGTCAGGGCTACCCGGAGGCCATGCTGGCCACCGACGAGATCCACAAGAGCGACCCGGATTTCAAGCTGATCTACGGCTGCGAGGCCTACTTTGTGGATGATATGGTGCCCTGCGTCTACGGCGTGAAGGACCAGCCGCTGGACGGCGAGTTCTGCGTGTTCGACACCGAGACCACCGGCCTGGACCCCGGCGTGGAGTACCTGACCGAGATCGGCGCGGTGATCGTACGGAACGGGGAAGTGGTGGAGGAGTTCGATACCTTTGTCAAGCCGGGCAAGCCCATCACCCCCAAGATCACCGAGCTGACCGGCATCACCAACGAGATGGTGGCCGATGCCCCCGGGGAGAAGGAAGCGCTGGAAGCCTTTCTCCGGTTCGCGGATGGCCGCATCCTGGTGGCCCACAATGCCCATGCGTTCGATATCCGCTTCCTGAAAGCCGCCGCCAAGCGCAGCGGCATTTCCTTTGAGCCGACCTATATCGACACCCTGACCATGGCGCAGGCCATGTACCCGGGCCTGCACAATTACAAGCAGGGGACCATCAACAAGCATCTGGAGCTGCCCAGCTACGAGGCCCACCGCGCCTGCGAGGACTCCGCCGCGCTGGGCCGCATCTTCTGCGTCATGCTCAGCGATCTTGCCGAGAAAGAGGTCACCACCGTGGAGGGCATCAACACCGGTCTGGGCGGCAACCGGGAGGTGCTGAAAAAGAAGTACTTCCACCTTATCATTCTGGTCAAGAACCAGATGGGCCTGAAGAACCTGTACAAGATCGTGAGCGAGGCCCACGTCAACTACTTCTTCAAGAAGCCCCGTGTGCCCCGCAGCCTGCTGAACAAGTACCGCGACGGCCTGATCCTGACCAGCGCCTGCGAGGCGGGCGAGCTTTACCGTGCCGTTGTGGAGGGGCGCTCCTACGAGGAACTGAAGAAGATCGCCTCCTACTACGACGTGCTGGAGATCCAGCCCCTGGGCAACAACGAGTATATGGTGCGGGACGGCAAGGTGGAGAGCGAGGAAGTCATCAAGGACTTCAACCGCACCATCATCCGGCTGGGCGAGGACCTGCACAAACCGGTCATCGCCACCGGCGACGTGCACTTTACCGAGCCGGAGGATGCCATCTACCGCACGGTGCTGCAGGCGGGCAACGGCTTCAAGGATGCGGACACCCAGCCCCCGCTGTTCTACCGCACCACTGAGGATATGCTGAAGCAGTTCAGCTACCTGCCCAAGGAAAAGGCCTACGAGATCGTGGTGACCAACCCCCGCAAGATCGCGGCCACCATCGACAACAACGTGCGGGCCATTCCGCGCGGCACCTACCCGCCCAGCATCGAGGGTGCGGAGCAGCAGCTGCGCGATGCCACCTGGGAACACGCCAGGCGGGATTACGGCGACCCCCTGCCCAAAATCGTGGAGGACCGCCTGAAAAAGGAGCTGGACTCCATCTGCGGCCACGGCTACGCGGTTCTGTACGTCATTGCCGTCAAGCTGGTGGCCTACTCCAACGCGGGCGGCTATCAGGTGGGCAGCCGTGGCTCGGTGGGCTCCTCTGCCGTGGCCCACTTCTCCGGCATTTCGGAGGTCAACAGCCTGCCGCCCCACTACCGCTGCCCCAAGTGCAAGTACAGCGAGTTCATCACCGACGGCAGCGTGGACGACGGCTTTGATCTGCCCGATAAAGACTGCCCCCACTGCGGCACCCGGATGCTGGTGGACGGCCACGACATCCCCTTTGAGACCTTCCTGGGCTTCTACGGCGACAAGGAGCCTGATATCGACCTGAACTTCTCGGGCGAGTATCAGTCCAACGTCCACCGCTACACCGAGGAGCTGTTCGGCAAGGCCAATGTGTTCAAGGCAGGCACGGTGTCCGGCATTCAGGACAAGACCGCCTACGGCTACGTCAAAAAGTATCTGGAGGCCCGCGGCAAAACCGTCAACCACGCCGAGGAGAACCGCCTGACCCTGGGCTGCACCGGTGTCAAGCGCACCACCGGCCAGCACCCCGGCGGCATGGTGGTTGTGCCCGATACCTACGAGATCTACGATTTCTGCCCCATCCAGCACCCGGCGGATGATGTGGCGGGCGGCCTGCTCACAACGCATTTCGAGTTCAAGTACCTCCACGACACCCTGCTCAAGCTGGACGAGCTGGGCCACGATATGCCCACCTTCTACAAGTATTTTGAGGAGTACACCGGCATCCCCGTGGACAGCATCCCCATGAACGACCCCCGGGTGTACAGCCTGCTCACCAGCCCGGAGGAGCTGGGCGTGACCCCGGAGCAGATCGACAGCCAGACCGGTACCTTCGGCATCCCGGAAATGGGCACCAACTTCGTGCGCGGAATGCTGGTGGAGGCCCGGCCCCGGAACTTCTCAGAGCTGATCCAGATCTCGGGCCTGTCCCACGGCACCGATGTCTGGACCGGAAACGCCGACGAGCTGATCCGCAGCGGCACCTGCACCATCGCGGAGGTCATCGGCTGCCGTGACAGCATCATGCTCTACCTGCTGCGCAAGGGGCTGGAGCCCAAGATGGCCTTTGATATCATGGAGGCGGTCCGTAAGGGCAAGGTGGCCAAGGGCGGCTTCAAGCCCGGCTGGGAGGAAGCCATGCGGGAGCACGAGGTGCCGGACTGGTACATCGAGTCCTGCCGCAAGATCAAGTATATGTTCCCCAAGGCCCACGCTGTGGCCTACCTGATGAGCGCCATCCGGCTGATGTGGTTCAAGCTCTACCACCCGGCAGAGTTCTACGCCGTTTACTTCACCGTGCGCGGCGATGATATCGACTATGAGGCCGCTGTGGGCGGTGCGGCTGTGGCCCGCGCCCACATGGAGGCGGTGAAGCGCCGCCTGAAAGAGGAGAAGAACGCCAAGGACGAGGACGTGCTGGTCAGCCTGCAGCTGGTCAACGAAATGCTGTCCCGCGGGTATGCGTTCCTGCCCATCGAGCTGGGCAAGAGCCGCGGCAACAAGTATATCGTGGAGGATGGCAAGGTGCGCCTGCCCTTCTGTGCCCTGAAAGGCGTGGGCGGCACTGCCGCCGCCTCGCTGGAGCGTGCCACCATCGACGGGCAGGAGTATATCTCCGTGGAGGAGCTCCAGCAGGCCACCGGCGTGACCAGCGCCGTGCTGGAAAGCCTGCGCACCGCCGGTGTGCTGGCAGACCTGCCCGAAAGCAGCCAGGTGAGCTTCTTCTGACCCCTTGACTTTTGGGGGAAGGCGGCATATAATAAAGATGTGAATGAGAATGTGAACTCTTCACGGGTTCACCAAATGCAACAAGAAGCCCCTCCGGTATCCCTCAATACCGAAGGGGCTTCCTGTTTGCCTAGGGGTTAGTGCTTACCGGCCTTGAACTGAACGTCAAGCCACTTGCAGATGTAATTGCTCGTTACGCCTGCTGCGACGGACAGTATGAATGAGAATAACTGCTCCACGGGTTATCACCTCCTTCACCATAAAATGGTGTCGGAAGGCCGACACTTACAGAATACCATAAAGTTAGACAATTGGCAACGAAAAAACCTCTGCATTGACGCAATGTCTTTGCAGAGGTTTTGCGATTTTGCTACAATATCTGAGCAGCAGGGCAGGGGAGCACTTTACGCTTCCTTTTCCATAGCGGCCAGCGGGGTCAGGTACTCCTTGCAGCACTCCTCGTACATGAGGGAGTATTCCTTGCTGGGGTTGTGGTGCATCAGGCTCTTGAGGGTGTGGGAATCGTAGTCATCGCCCTCGCTGGTGCCCACCAGACGGGCCGCCACGTTGGAGCAGTGGTCGGAGATGCGCTCCACATTGTTCAGCACATCCAGGAACACCACGCCGGTATCAATGGAGCAGATGCCATCCTTCAGGCGCTTGATGTGGCCGTCGCGGAGCTTCTCCACCAGAATGTCGATGACCTCTTCCAGCGGCTCCACCTGACGGGCCAGCGCGATGTCATCGTTCTCAAAGGCATCGTTGGTGCGGGTCAGGATCTGCTCCAGCGCGGAATCCAGCAGCTTCAGCTCGTTCTTGGCAATGTCGCTGAAGGAGGCCTCTTTCTCGTAGAGCTCCACAGCCTTTTCCTGAATGTTCACGGCGTAGTCGCCGATGCGCTCGAACTCGGTGACAAAGTTCAGCAGCTCGGTCACGGCGTGGCTCTCGTCGTCGCCCAGCTCCTGGTCGGTCATCTTGATGAGGTAGTTGGAGATCTCCACCTCCATCCGGTCGATAAGGTTCTCCCGCACATTGATGGCGCTCACCACGTCCTCATCCATCTTGAGCAGCAGGGGAGTGGAGAGGCTGACGTTGCGGGCGGCACGGCGGGACATCCTGACCACGGCGCTCTTGGCCTGCTGCAGGGCCACGGCCGGGCTCTTGAACAGACGCTCATCCAGCACGGGCATACTCATCTCCTGTGCTTCCTCGGCACTGTTGGGCACGGTGAGCATGGCCAGCTTGGAGAGCACACTGCTGAAAGGCAGGAACAGCAGCATGGCCGCCACACTGGAAAGGGTGTGGATGTTTGCAATGGTGCTCTTGTTCATCACGTCGCCCCACACCGGGATGCCGATGGTGTACCGCACGGCGTAAATGGCACCCAGCAGCACAAAGCTGCCGATGATGTTGAAATACAGGTGGATCAGGGCGGCGCGCTTGCCGTCCTTGGAGGAGCCGCCGATGGTCAGCAGCGGGGTAAAGGCGGTGCCGATGTGGGCACCCAGAATGATGGGGATGGCGCTGCCAAAGGTGACAAGGCCGGTGCTGGACAAAGCCTGCAGGATACCCACCGAGGCCGAGGAGGACTGGATGATGACGGTGACGACCATGCCCACCAGCACGCCCAGCACGGGGTTGGTCATGCTGACGAACAGCTCCTGGAAGGCTGCGCTCTCCCGCAGGGGGGACACGCCGGTGTCCATCAGGCTCATGCCCGTGAACAGGATGCCGAAGCCCAGCATGATCTGGCCGATGTTCTTCTTTTTGGCGTTGCGCAGGAACACATAAAAAATGCAGCCGACAAATGCCACCACCGGCGCAAACGTCTTGGGTTGGATGAGGGTCAGCAGAAGGCTTTCACCCGAGATATCCGCCATGCGAATGAGCTGACCGGTGACCGTGGTACCAATGTTTGCACCCATGATGACACCCACCGACTGCGTCAGGGTCATAATGCCAGAGTTGACAAGGCCGACACAGATGACGACTGTGCCCGCGGAGGACTGGATCACGCCGGTGATGAGGGTGCCGAAAATGACACCCTTGATGGTGGAGGAGGTCAGCTTTTGCAGCACGCCCTGCATCTTGCCGCCCGCCAGCTTTTCCAGGCCGGCACCCATGATCGACATACCATAGAGGAACAGCGCAATACCGCCCAACAATGAGGTGATGTGTGTGATATCCATCTCGATACTCCTAAAAACTTCCTTTTGCTCTTAAAACAAACCAAGGACGGCCGCCCGGGGCTTCCTGCCCTGAACGCCGTCCTTTTTATTATAGCATTGAACTCCCCCGGACAACAAGCGTTATTTTACATGTTTTTTGCATTTTTACTGCATTTCCGCGCCGTTTTGTCCTTTTGTCAACTGTTCTTTTCTTATATTTTACAGGTATTTTACATTTGATCTTTCCCCGCACGCTCCTGACATGTTTCCGGGAACTGCCGGGAATGTGTCATGCGGCCTCGTCCAGCTCCTCCATGGCCTCCCGCACCGTGTCCGCCGAGAAGAGGAACACCCCGCCCCGGGTATAAACCTCCACATGGCCGCCTACAGATCGGATCTCGTACTCACTCATGGTGTTCCCTCCTGTTCCTGCAGCCCGCCTCCGGGCCGCTCCTGTTTTGTTCGACAAGAGGAGTATACCAGATACAGGGTACGATAAGGGGGACTTTCAAGCGATCCGCTTGACTTTTTTCATAAGCCAGCATATAATGAATATGACACCACATACGACACCACAAAGCAAACTGTATGCCCATTACGATACCCAAGCACGAACCGATCAAGAAAGTATATGTGGAAATGGTGCGTCAGATCGTAGAGAGTGAGGCGAAAAACGATGAAAACGCTGAATGAATATCTGGCTCTTCCGTATCGGATGGAGATTGTAGAAGACAGGGAAGAGGGCGGCTATGTTGTCTCCTATCCCGATCTGCCGGGGTGCCTGACCTGCGGCGAGACCATTGAAAGCGCTGTGGAGAATGCCCGGGATGCTAAGAGGGTCTGGCTGGAGGCCGCACTGGAAGAGGGCGTATCCATTCCGATGCCGGACAGTCTGGAGGATTACTCCGGGCAGTTCAAGCTCCGCCTGCCCCGCAGCCTGCACCGCGCTCTGGCGGAGCACTCCCAGCGGGAAGGCATCAGCATGAATCAGTACTGCGTTTACCTGCTGGCAAAAAATGATGCCCTGCACGCAGGGTAAAAGGAAAACTTTCCGGCCCTTCGCTCTGGTGAGCGGGGGCTTTTCTTATTTTCTCCCTCTTTTTTCGCATTTTTCGCGCGAAAAATCGCCGGAACATACTCGTTGACGACACAACCAAAAGGTGTTACACTTTGGGTAATAAAACAACGCTGTGTAATGCGAAAGAAAGAGGTGTTTCCATGAACGAAATGAAGGAAGCAGTGGGGAACTGGCGGGAGGCAAAGCAGTTCAGCCCGGCGGACGAGAACGATTTCCTGCGGTGGCTGGACAAGGCCGACACCGAGGAAAAGCTCTTTTCCCGGCTGACCTTCTGGTTTACCTTCCGGGGCCTGCCTGCGGACCAGAACCAGCGGTATCATCTGGTGCAGGAGCGGGCCCGGGAACTGCGGCTCTGGAACGGGCTGGAGCTCAAGCTCCGGCGCTGGCAGGACCGCGTGGCCGACGAGTACGAGCAGATCGGAAAGGAGGCGTTCGCGGCCCGCATCGGCGAGGACTACGCCGATTACATCAACAGCCTGACCGACCCGGAGGCCGCCCCGCAGCAGGCTGCCCCGGAGCCGGAGACCGCAAAGCCTGCCGGGGTGCAGGCGTGGTCGGCCCGGGAGCTGTCTGAGATGGTGCTGCCGCCCATCCGCCATGTGGTGGAGGGCCTGCTGCCCATGGGCATGGGGGTGCTGGTGGCAAAACCCAAGCTGGGCAAGAGCTGGATGGTGCTGGACCTCTGCCTTGCCGTGGCACAGGGGGAGCCGTTCCTGGGGTTTCCCACCCGGCAGCACGGCACGCTCTACCTCGCCCTGGAGGACGGCAAGAGCCGGATGCAGACCCGCCTGCGCCGCTTGCTGGAGGGCAGGCCCGCCCCGGCCAACATGCACGTTATGTTTCAGGCCCAGCGGCTGGGCGAGGGCCTGCTGGAAATGCTGGGGGAGTATCTGGATGCCAACCCGGATATCCATCTGGTCTGCATCGATACCTTATCCAAGATCAAGCCCAAGGCAAAGCCCTTTGAAAATGCCTACGATGCCGACTACGACTACATGGGCAGGCTGAAGGCCTTTGCCGACAGCCGGGGCATCTGCGTGCTGCTGGTGCACCATACCCGCAAGAGCAAGAACCCCGAGGACAGCTTCGACAACATCAACGGTTCCACCGGCATCCTGGGCGCGGCGGATTTCACCATCGTGCTGGACAAGCAGAGCCGGATGGACGATGAAGCGGGCTTTCTGCTCACCGGCCGCGACATCGAGCAGTGCGAGCGGGTCATCCGCTTTGATAAGGCCCGCTGCCGCTGGGTCATGCAGGGCACGGCGGCCCAGCTGGCCGCGCAGCGCCGGGTGGCCGAGTATGAGGCAGAGCCCATCGTCAAGACCCTGCGGGTGCTCCTGCAGCAGGGGGATGGAACGTGGAGCGGCTACTCCAAGAACCTGATGGAGATGGGCCAGCGGTACGCCCATATCGAGCTGGCACCTACCTCGCAGGCATTGGCCAAGCGCATCACCGAGCTTGAGCCGATGCTGTGGGAGAGGGATGCGGTGAAGCACTGGATGCAGGACAATGGCAGTTCTGCAAAACGCCATTGCTTCAGACAACAGCGTATCGATAACACAGTTGCAGATTCATCATCTGCACAGTTATCGTTAAGACATAAGTATTGTTGATTTTGTTGTTTTTGTTGGTGCTTGCAACAGAATCAACAAATCCAACAAAAATAGAGAGTATAACGAGAACCCCCTCCGGTATGGTGTGTACCGAAGGGGGTTCGTTGGGGTTTGATGGCGTGCCCTCTCAGTCTCGCTGCGCTCGACAGCT
>UMFM01010424.1_pt1 | contig 13581 bp, 10 predicted proteins | sample 1965011 | NCBI WGS metagenome assembly UMFM01 (sample SAMEA4836046, study PRJEB28245) | human gut metagenome | biome: gut microbiome; material: fecal sample | place: Denmark | collected 2008 | reverse complement strand
CAACATGGTAGATGTAAAAAGTATCGCTATCTAACCCCAGCAAAAGAGCCATCAGTCACTTTGTCCCGTTCGCGTTTTTGCTTGGTTGGGCTTTATCGGCCCGAAGCCATGCCCATACCGTAGCCGATGATGAGACCATGCATCTCGGCGTAATAGGAATCTAGGCCGTTGCAGGGCATGATGATAGTCTTGGAGCCTGGCCAGTGCTCCACAATGCGGTCGGCAAGCGCCTGGGCTCCAGCTTCGTTCTCAACGTGATCGATGATGACCTCGCCGTCCATGAAACCCTCGGCCTCCATGGTGTCGACAATCTTGTTGAGCATCTTCTTTTCGCCACGCGTATGCCCAACGAGTTCAATTTCGCCCGCATCGCTCGCCGTGCCCAAAATGCGGATGTTGAGCTTGTTGGCAATAACACCGGCCGCCTTTGGGATACGTCCGGCCTTCGCAAGGTTTTCGTAATTGCATAAACTAAAGAGGATCTTGCTGTTCTGCTCCAAGCTATCGAAGTAGGCGCAGGCTTCCTCAAAGGAGGCATCCGGTTTACTTGCAAGATAGCGATCAAACAGTAAGAAGATCAGGTCCATCTTGCCGCCTGCTGCGCGCGAATTAACCAGGTGAATCTTACGATTGGGCTCTTCGGCAAGCACCATGTCACGCGCAGTGGCTGCGGCATTGTAGCTTCCCGAGACGCCCTCGGAGATGGGCATGCAGATCGTCTTGTCGGCGAGCTTAAAGAGCTCAGCCCACTCCCCTACGCTTGGGCAGGAGCTCGATGATGCGCTGGATTCCGATTGAATGGCAACATTAAGCTCGTGAACATCGAGCGAGAGATCGTCGACAAATTCACGCTCCCCCACTCGGATCTTAAGGGGTGCAAATGCAAAGGTGGTATGAGGTGCGGTTGGTTGCCAATCGCGAAGATTGCAGCTCGAATCTGAGATGAGTGCCCAGCTCATTGAGGGTCCTTTCTAGTTGTTCTCAACAATTATAGCTATCTTTTGGATAGATGCTGCGCATATCTAGTATTCAAAACTAGATTGTAGTTTGCACACAAAATAGGCGGTCGAGATAAAACAATGGACCTCGCTCCCAAAGGATACGAGGTCCACTTTCGTTAGCTGAGTTAAAAACACTTAATAGCGAACGAAAATATAATTGTTGTTCATGCCAGCGGCAACGGAGCTGATGATAACGCCCGTGCTGTAGTCGGAAGCATGGATCATCTGGCCGTTACCAATGTAGATGCCGGTGTGGTAAGAGTTAACCACGACGTCGCCCGGCTGAGGATCAGAAACACGGGGCCAACCCATGAAGGTGCCGGTAGTGCCCAGGCGGCAGTAGCGGCCGGTGAGGCAGTAGCTTACAAAGCCGGAGCAGTCAAAGCTGTTCGGGCCAATGCCGCCCCAGGAATAAGCGCAACCAAGCTTGCTATAAGCGCGAGAGACAACGCTGCCGCCGTCAACGGACTGGCTCGGCGCGGAAGGGGCCGGTGCCGGGGCGGGCGTCGAGGGTTGCGGCGTGGGAGCAGGAGCGGGCGCGGGCGCAGGCGTGTTGCCGCCGCCGTTGTTGGTCGTACCGCCACCATTGTTGGTGTTCTCGGTCGTACCGGCGGTATCGTTGCTCACCGTGGCCTTTTCGGCAGTGCTGGCATTTATGCCAGCCTGCAGCGCGGCGTTCGCCTCGGCCTCGGCAGCAAGCTCGGCCTGCAGCTGTGAATCCAGGGAGTTCACGACACTCTGGGCCTCAGCCTGCTGGGCGTTGAGTTCGTCGACCTTCTTCTGCGTCGCGGCGACGTTCTTCTCCTGCTCGGCCTGCTTATCGGTGAGCTGCTGCTTAAGGTCCTTGACCTCCTGAATGGTCTGGGCCTGCTTGTCGGAAACCTTGCCGTAGTAGAACAAACGGTTGAGTATATCGCCCAGATCGTCGACGCCCGTCAGAACCTGAAGGAGACTCAGACCGCCGGTCTTGTACTCACCGGCAACGTAGCTCGAAAGCTTTGCCTGACCTTCGGCAATCTCTTGCTGCTTTTGCGTGATCTCGCCTGCAGTCTGATCAAGCTCCTGCGTCTGAGCGGAGAGTTCTTCATGAATTTGCTGGGTTTGCGTACCGATCTGCTCGAGTTTGGTACGAGCGGCGGCAAGATCGGACGCGGTATCGGCATAGGCAGGAGCCGCGAGGCCCAAGCCCAAAACACAAGCGAGGGTTGCCGTAGCAGCGCAGCGTGCCATGTTTTTGTGCGTGTTTGCTGTGCGCATGTAGCTTCCTTTCCGGTATCTAAGGGTAGCGGCTAGTCCACCGTTACCAGGCTAAAGAGCTCAACGTCCTCGTTAGAAGGCGTGAGCTTCTTGCGCGGATTAAGAAACGCAAGCTCAAGGATACAACCATAACCTACGAGCTTTGCGCCCATATCTCGCACCAGTTTACCTGTTGCCTCGACGGTTCCACCCGTCGCGACCAAGTCGTCCAGAATCAACACGGTATCTTTAGAGCTGATGGCATCGACGTGAATCTCAATCGAATCGGTTCCATATTCGAGCTCGTATTCCTGGCTAACGGTCTTACGTGGCAGTTTTCCCGGTTTACGTGCAGGAACAAAGCCGGCGCCGAGTGCCACGGCAACAGGCACGCCTACCATAAAGCCGCGAGCCTCGGGTCCTACAACCTTAGTGATGCCCATGCCGGAGAAATGCTCCGCTAGCGCGTCGACCATGGCTTTAAGCGCTTCGGGATTGCTAAAGAGCGGCGTGATGTCCTTAAAGACGACTCCGGGCTCGGGATAGTCGGGGATGTCGACGATGTGAGATTCGAAGTCGTACATGGCGTGACCTTTCATGGGAGGCTGGTTTGTAGAAGCGTTTATTTGTCCGCGCTGGCGGTGCCGGTGTGCGAGGGGGCGACAACCTTAAGCGGCTGCACGAGGGATTCCTCGCGCACGGGGACCGCGGAGGCAGATGCCTCTTCGCTTTTGGCCTTGGTTGATTCGGAGCGTGCGATCTCCTCATCGAGGGCATCGATATCGGCGTCCTCGACTACGGCGTTGAGTGACTCAAATACGCGGTTCTTGAGCAGCGCAGTATGCACGCCCTCGGTGAGGTCATGTAACTTCTTAAACGCGCGTTCGAGCTTGGCATCGCGTTCGTCATCGGAGGTGTCCATGCCAAGCATACTCACGAGCACTTGCTCGAACATCGAAGACTCGCGGTTGGCGGATGATACGTACTGACGAAGGTTTCGCGGCTCGATATGAAAGCGTGACAGTTCAGAACAGTAGCGGATAATCGGAAAATCGCGCCCGTCGACGAGCTCGCGGTTCTGCGGACTCTTGATAATGCGAATAAGGTCGTTTTCGGCCAAGGAGCGAATAAACGAGATCTCGACGCCCAACATATCCGGAATGGTCTCGATGGGGTGCAGTTTCTGCTTGGTTTCCTTTGGTTCCGTCTTGAGCGGAACATCGGACAGCAGACCCACCTCGTAGGCAAGCGTGGAGAGATCTGTAGCGTTTTCCAGACGTTGCTTGATCACGTTGAGCGGCATGTAGCGAGTCTTCTGCAGGTGCAGAATGACCTCTAGACGGTCAACGTCCTCCTTGGAGTATTGGCGATACCCCTTAGGCGTACGATGAGGGGTGATGAGCCCCTCATCTTCTAGAAATCTAATTTTTGAGTTCGAAAGATCGGGGTATGCGCCTCGAAGTAAATTGACGACCTGGCCGATACTCAGATAGTTGCGTTCGGCCATGCCCTACTCACCGGTTTCGATGCGCTCCGGCGTGCTCTCGTGGTAGATGAGCGTGAACGTACCGATCTGGACGGAAGATCCGTCGTGCAGCGGGGCGGCATTGACGATAGCGCCGTCAACCCACGTGCCGTTGAGCGAGCCTAAGTCCTCGATGCGAGCAGCCAGACCCTCGCGAATAATGCGTGCGTGGCTACGCGATACGGTCATGTCATTGAGGAAAATGCCGTTTGCCGGATCGCGGCCAATGGTGGTCACATCATCCTCGAGTTCAAAGGCAGCACCGGTCTGAGGCCCCTTGACAATAGACAGAACGGGGGCAGTGATGCGAACGTTCGCCATAAGATCGGGAACGGTAACGTCGCTCGAAGGCACACGGAAGACGCAGGTTGCGTCGGCAGTCTTATCGTTTTGAGGCATATTGTTAACCATGTTGTCCATGACAACCCCTAACTTAACGCGGACATGCCGCAAAGAATGAACTGTACGTAATAATACCCCAATGGCTTAGTCTTCGATTTCGGGGTTAAGAAAGTCGACGTCTTCGTCCTCTGGATGCGCAACAGCCTGTTTAATGGCCGCTCCACCCTTAATGGAATAGATGACAGCGGTGAGCATGGAGAAGATGACGCCGCCATACACAAAGAAGATGCCGAGCGGTACCGAGCTGCCGTTGAGGCCCGGGAAGGCCGTGAACGTGGCGGGCAGCAGATGCCAGCCGTCCACGACGGGAAAGCCCAGCAGCATGAGCGAGAAGCCGGTCATGAGCAGCGCCGTGGCAATCTTGCCGGGAAACACTACGTCGATGGGGCGGCGGTGGTAGTGGCGCACGATGAGCGTGCCGATGCCCAGGTAGATATCGCGCCCAATGATGAGCACGCAGACCCAGATGGGAAGCTCGCCGCGAACCACGAGGCCTAAAACGCCTGTAAATAGCAGCGCACGGTCGCAGATGGGATCCATAACCTTGCCAAGCCACGAGACCGTTTTAGTCATGCGGGCAATCTGACCGTCCATCCAGTCGGTGGAGGCCGCGATGGCATAGATGACAATGGCGACGACACGGTTGTTGTCCGTCACAAACAGGTACAGGAAGACCAGCGTGAGGACCAGGCGTGTGAAGGTAATGAAATTGGAGATCGTGAAAATCTTATTCGACGGGTAATCGGAGGTGCCGATAAGCTCCTTTTTGATCTTCTTTTTGATGCCCACAGGACTCCCCCGCTGGTAAACGACAAAACTCTCGATACTATACCCGTTCTGGCGATGTCTATCCAGCGCGAGCATAGAGAGTCCAGACATGTGGAGGACGGTATCGGCCGGGATGTTTATCGCTTTTGTGTACATCAGCCCCCAAAGATGCCAAAAAATAACGGCGCTGGTGAGGTGTTCTTCGCGTCAAGTCACTTTGCTTTCGAGCGCAAGGGACGCTCGAGCCAGGATGGAGAGGGCGAAAGCTACACCCTCACCGACCTCGACGGGGTCAATCGCATCGACTGCAAAAGCGGCTTCGGGTTCTACGCAGAGCCGAGGGCCGAGTCACAGTGGGCAGCAGCAAAGCGTGGTCCTGGACCTTCGCCAACGTTTCGCTGCGCAAGCTCTTTGAAGCATCGCTTGCGACGGGAAACCCGATAAGGTGGAGCTAGAGATGGCGGCGTTCACCTTTTGGTTCCACCCGTCAGCACCTCCCCTCTTGATACTGCAAGGGTTTCATTGTGGTGATAGACCGACACCGTTCATCGTTGTTTCGGGCTCGTTCGCAAAGTCGTGAACGCACTCCCCTCTTGTTCAGCGCATAATGGCGCACCGTATGCGGCTGAGCGGCCGCACGCTAAAGGAGAGGTGCCCGCATGGGCATCGAGAGAGAGGATGCAGTATGAACCTGAGGGAAAAGTACGGTGAGTGGGGCCTGATCCTGGGCGCGACCGAGGGCGTCGGCAAGGCGTTCTGCGAGAAGATCGCCGCCGGCGGCATGAATGTCGTCATGGTCGGCCGTCGCGAGGAGAAGCTGAACGTGCTCGCCGGCGAGATCCGTGAGACCTACGGCGTGGAGACCAAGGTCGTGCGCGCCGACTTTAGCCAGCCCGACGCTGCCGAGACCGTCTTCGCCGCGACCGAGGGCCTGGACATGGGCTTCATGAGCTACGTGGCCTGCCTGCACAGCTTCGGCAAGATCCAGGACACTCCCTGGGAGAAGCACGAGGCCATGATCAACGTCAACGTCGTGACCTTCCTCAAGTGCTTCCACCACTACATGCGGATCTTTGCCGCCCAGGACCGCGGCGCCGTGATCAACGTCTCGTCGATGACCGGCATCAGCTCCAGCCCCTGGAACGGCCAGTACGGCGCGGGCAAGGCCTTCATCCTCAAGATGACCGAGGCCGTGGCCTGCGAGTGCGAGGGCACCGGTGTCGACGTCGAGGTCATCACCCTCGGCACCACCCTAACCCCCAGCCTGCTGTCCAACCTCCCCGGCGGCCCGCAGGGCGAGGCCGTCATGAAGATCGCCCTCACCCCCGAGGAGTGCGTCGACGAGGCCTTTGAGAAGCTGGGTAAGGAGCTCTCCGTCATCGCCGGCCAGCGCAACAAGGACTCCGTCCACGACTGGAAGGCCAACCACACCGAGGACGAGTACATCCGCTACATGGGCTCGTTCTACCGCGACTAGCAGCTGCCGCGGCGCGTGCGCGAGGGCGCGTGCGGGTTCGCAGGTAGAGATGCGAGTGCGAGGGTTTCTTTGCGGGGGCGTGCGGATGCGGCGCCCGCAAAGAAACCCTCTTTTCATGGGTGGGCGCGACGGCACCTCGGCGCTCACCGTCTAGGGCGACCTGCCCGGCTCCCCCGCGATCTCCCTGCACGGGACCCTGCGCTCCGGCATCCTCTGGACCGTGTCCCGCTCGTGCCTAGTGGGCCGGCCGATCCGGCCCTCAGGGTATCGGATTCCCGAATTCATCCGTACATGTTCGTGTGAATGCGGGAGGTGTTCGGATGAGGTTGATATTCAAGGTGTAGACCTTTTTCTTGGTACTCCTCAAATGCGGCAGGGTTTTTCGAGTTTGTAGATGCTAATATAACCCTGCTCTCGAAAGAGGGCTCAGTCCCGGCTGGTAAACCTGACGTTTGGCGTGGTGTGCGTGACACGCATAGCGGGCATGGCCGCGATAGAATTTTCCATGCGGAGGGGTTCGACCCCACAGCGCCCCGAGGGTTTCGGGGGGGGCGAACTGGCAGGCAGGGAACCGGGGTGCAGGCTGTCCAGAAGGAGGGGTGTAATGCCTCTTCTTCTTTTTTGCCACATCAATCTTCTGGCTTGATAGGTTTTTCGTGCGTGTGATTGGGTTGCGGAAGGGATTGGCATGAGAGTTGCGGAAATTGCGGAAAGGGTCGGTTGCGATCCTGAGTCTGCGTATTCGAAATTCGCCGACACACGTGAAGGCACACGCTTTCACAACATGCAGTGGCCCACTTTCGTCACTGACGAAAACTATCGCTTGTTTTGCAAGGCGCTGGCAGATTATGCCAACTCAGAGGAAGGCCCCCAAAGCAACGGCCGCCATGAATTGTTCCTGAGCGTGCACGAGCTGTTCGAAAAGGGCAACGAGATCGGCGGCGCCCCAAAAAAGCGCCACTACAACCTGGACAAGTCGTTCATAGGCACGGACGAGGCAAATCTCATGCTGCTCAAAGCGGCGCATAAGGGAATGACCCAGCAAGCGATCGCCGCGTACCTGGGCTGCTCGCGCACGGCGGTGCAAAAGCGCCTGAGCGCCCTGGCAGACGGCGTGCGTTTTGGCGACTCCTACATCAAGGCCGAGCCGACAAGCCGCGGCGGCCTGAAGTCGACGGCCCACCCGATCTTTCTGCCGCTGCGATTGCATGAGGTGTACCTGATGCTGTCGGCATTAGGCGAGTTTCGAGCGGAACGGTCAGGCGGGGACCCAGAGCGCGTCGTGGCAGATGATCTCGCGCGCAGAATCTATTACCAGCTGAGCGACTACGCCAAGGGCGGAATCGACAAAGCGTTGGATGAGCGAGGGGTTCGCCTCGCTGGGCTAAGGCCCGACTTCGACTCAAGCAAGGGCGTGGACGATTCGGATCGTATCGTTATGTATGAGAAGATGGGTCTCAATCTTAAAGTCGGGCTTGTAAATGGAGATGTGCTCGTCGGCTGCTTCGCGCACCACGCCGATCTTCAGAAATGCGTAAACGCCGCCGAAATAAGCAAAGACGGCAGCTATATCGTGTTTAAACTTTTGGATGGCAGATACTGGGCGATCGACGATTCTCAAGTATTTAGCGTGGTGGCCGCATCCGGGAATTAAGTTGCGGCCAAGCCCCTCGCCCGCCCTCCCAGGCGGTGCTGCTGCGGCCGATTTCATGTTTGCTTACAAGCAAAACAGCCGCCCACCCATTCAGAAGGGTTGTACTAGTTTTTATCGTTTCGTTTTTTTACGAGCACACGAAAAGTTGCGTTTAGAAAAACGAGTATCTTTTCGCAGAATACGCTTGAACAGCGATTTCGGGCATCGCGCCCTTTTCGTAGGATTTCTAAAAATGTCAACCTCAGGTTTTCACGCCTTTTCGGCTTCAGGTCGTATGCTGCAATCAGCTCGAGCGACCGAAGCCCATCACAACACCGAAAGGCGTGAACCATGAAGTACAACGAGAAGCGCAACAACGCCTCAGCCCGTCACCCCGAGACTGCACCCTCGATCATCAACTTCGCGTACGGTAGCAACCTTGATATCCATCAAGTTGAAACCCGCTGCCCCGGCGCGGTGCTGCTGGGCAAAGCGACCCTGAACGGCTATGAACTGGCGTTCGACACCGCCGGATACCTCACCATCACCAAGCGCGAGGGGTCGCATGTGCAAGGCGCGCTGTGGGCGCTCGATAGCTCTCACGTGGCGTCTCTCGACCGCTACGAAGGCATTGCATCTGGTTGTTACCGCAAGGAAACGGTGACCGTTGGGCGCGAAGGCGATGTGGTTCCCGCAACCCTTGAGGCGATGGTCTACATCTCTGAGCGCACCCCGCTGCGCAGGTACACCGAAAAGTACGATTACATCGACCGCGTGGTCGAAGCCGGCCGCGTGATGCAGCTTGATGAGGCAACCTTGGCGCAGATGTCCGACATGCGCGCCGACAGCCTGGACCGCTTGCGCGCGCAAGAAGAGTCGGCGGCGTATGGCGCAGCCAAGATCGACCTCCCCGCTGCACGCGAATACGCCGACTTCGTGTGCGGTGAAGGTCACCAGATCGCCGATTGCACATGCCGTTACACCGGTTACTACGCACGCCGTTTCCCCCGTGGCCTTCAGCAGCATGGACGCATCCTGCGCTCTAAGCGCTACCAGGTGATGGAAGCGAGTGAGGCCACCTTCTGCGGGTCTCACCGCATCTACTTGGCAATCAAGATTCCAGGCGAGTTCGGTTACAAGATTGACGTCCCCGAAGGGTTCCGCGCAGTGCGCAGCAGCGACCCTGCGCTGCAGGCAGACCTTAGTTACTCCCTTACGCTGGATGAGTTCGAAAAGCAGCGCAAGGCCCTGCTGCGCACCCTGCTCGGCTGGTGCAACAGCCTGCCTGAGTTTGACGTGCACAACTTTAATCGTCCCTCTGTCCCGGTGTTCAGCGCGCGCGAACACGTCGTAGGCACCCGCGTGCATGCGGAAACTCCGTACTTTGCATATGGCTTTGACATCAGCCATGACCGCATTGCTAAAAAACTTGAGAACGGCCACCACGTTTATGCAGTCAAGGCGAAGCTCTATGGCTACACGCTGGCGTGCGACGCGAAGGGCCGTCCCACCATCACGCGCAAGGATGAGTCGTTTGTGGAAGGCGTGCTGTGGCATGGTCTCACGCGGGGTGAGGTCCAGGCGCTGGACAAAGCGAACGGCGTGCAGTACGGCACCTATGCAAAAGCCGGCGTTACGGTGAAGATTGAGGGCGAACCCACTGCAAGGGAAGAGAACGCATTCGTGTACATCTCTCAGCGAACCCCGCTTTCTGCAGTTACGAAAGACATCGAGGCGTTTGGCGCAATGCGCGACGAAGCCATCGCTCTGGAAATGGAGCGCGCCACCGTGGCGTGCATCGACGCCATTCTGCGTGCAAGCGGATGCCCCTGCGTGCAGCCCGAAGCCCCTGCGGCAGAAATCGCAGCCCTGGGAATCAGGGAGCTCACGCCCGAGCAAACCATGAAGTGCATGCTGTTCGTGTGCCCGAAGTGCTTTAAGCCCTTGGGCGAATGCGAATGCGGCAAGCGCCCTGATCACCTGGTAGCGATCGACCACGAGCTGCAGCCCCACGTGCGCATGCTGAACGATAAGGGTTATGAAACGCAGACCTGTTGTGCCGGGCATGCAGACGAGGGCTGCCACGGTTACCTGAGATTTAGGCGCCGCTTCCGCGCACTAGAGGAGGTATACGGCGGTCAGCTGCCCAACGAGTCTCTTATGGAAGCGCCGCAGCGCATTGGCGGCACGCGCCATGCAGCGCTGAACCTGCCCGGCACCCCCGAAAGCTATGTCGTGTACCTGGACAACAGGGGTTACGACATTCGCTTTGAGCCGCGCCGCGGTGTGAAGCGTGAGCAGTTCGTGCAAGACAAGCCCACTATGTTGAGCGCATTGCTGCAGTGGTGCGAGTCTCTCCCGCAGCGCGAATAGCCTGCAAACCGTCTGAACTGGTAAGAATCGCCAAGCGCGTGGGTCGATGTTCGAATCCTGACCCGCGACTTCCGAGCCCCCTTCTAGTCCCAAGCCCCGATCCTCAAGCCCTCAGCCCTGCCCCTCAATGCGCCCTTGAGCGTGCGCATGCGGCGTCTATGAAGTTCCTCCAGCGCTTCGGGGCGTTCTCGACGATGAAGTCGATGACGGTGGCGAGCTCGCCCTAGTCGAGCCCGCGCCGACGCACTCTCTTGAGGTCGCACGAGAATGACGGCGCGAACGCCGCCCTGAGCCGCACGCTCACGCCGTCGCCTAGGACTTCGCCGGCATGGCGGCCCAGATGGCGGACTCTGGGGCGATTACGCCGCAGGTGCCCGCAGCGATGGCCGGTGGCACCGTAGCGGTGTCGGCTTAATACCCGCGGCGTTAGCTTTTTGGAGCGCAGTGCCTTGTTTCGGCAGGCACGGAAGCCTTCCTCTCGCTGCCGAAAGAAATCGAAAAAGTATCGCGGCCCTTGGGCGGTGTCGGGGTTCCGTGCGAACGTGCGGGGAATTAGTGAAGCAGGGCGGGACAGTTGGCTTGGATGTCGTAGCCGCAGTAGCTAGGCACAGGTAGGTGATTTTCGCGTATGTAGAAAAATTTAGGCTAGATAGACTACAAATGTGGAATCAAAACGAATCAGTGAATTCAACAAATATGGAAAGAAAGTGAAGGGGGGATCCATTAAAACCGAGATTCTACAAAAGTGCAGGTAGAAGGGCGTGTCTTTATTGGCTAAAAAACAGCCGGTGATTCTCCGGTGATTCCCTGATGATTCCTGATAAAAAAAGGTCAGGCACTAGGTGCCTGACCTGCAAACTTCTGGTCGGGACGACTGGATTCGAACCAGCGACCCCTTGACCCCCAGTCAAGTGCGCTACCAAGCTGCGCCACGTCCCGAAGCTTTTGTTTGTTGCTCTGCTCTCGCTCGCAACAGGGAGTATAGTAACCCGAAACTTTGTCCTTGTGCAAGAACTTTTTTACAAATTTTGAAGCAAGTCTAAAATTGTATCTGCGAGCTGGGGTTTTGTTAGTACGGGAAGTTCTTGCGTGCCTGCTGTGCTCACTATCCAGGCCTTGTTGGTATCGGTCCCAAAGCCCGAATCGGCGCGCGAGACATCGTTGGCGATAATGGCATCGCAACCCTTGCGCACGAGTTTGCGCTGCGCGTACTCCACGACGTTATCGGTCTCGGCCGCAAAGCCGATCACACGGCGATCGCCCTTTTGGCGTGAGAGTTCGGCCAGGATGTCAACGGTCTCGACGAGCTCAATTCGATCCAGGCGCTCGTTGGCCTTTTTGAGTTTATGGTCCGCCGGGGCCGCAGGCGTGTAGTCGGCGACGGCGGCGGCACAAATGGCCGCGTCGGCCGTCTGGAAGGCGCTCAGCGCAGCCTGGAGCATTTCCGCTGCGGTTTGTACGCGCACGCACGCTACACCGCGGGGAACGTCGAGCGATGTCGGTCCCAGCACGAGCGTGACGGCGGCACCGCGGCGCGCGGCCTCCCCCGCGAGGGCGATACCCATCTTGCCCGATGAACGGTTGCCAATGAAGCGCACGGGGTCGATCGGTTCGTGCGTGGGGCCGGCGGTGATCACGATGCGCTTGCCCACAAGGTCCTGAGGAGCGGGGTCGAGCAGCTTGCAGACGGCCTCGACGATGTCCTCGGGCTCGCTCATGCGTCCCGTGTCCACATCGCCGCAGGCAAGGTAGCCGCTACCCGGACCCACAACGTGGACACCGCGCTCGCGCAGCGTGGTCATGTTGGCCTGCGTGGCCGGCGCCTTCCACATGCCATTGTTCATGGCCGGCGCGACCACGATAGGACGCGGCGTGGCAAGCAGCGTAGTGGAGATGAGGTCATCGGCGATGCCGTTGGCCATCTTGGCGATGATATTGGCCGTCGCGGGCGCCACGACCACCAAGTCGGGCTCCTGCGCCAGCGAGATATGGTGGATGGGGTCGGAGGGGTCGTCGAACAGACCTACAGCGACCGGCTCGCCCGTGAGCGCGCGAAAGGTGAGCGGGCCTACAAACTCGGTGGCATGCTCGCTCATAACGACCTTGACGCGGGCGCCGCGCTTTTGCAGCAGGCGCACGATATTGCACGACTTATAGGCGGCGATCCCGCCGGTAATGCCCAGCAGGATCGTTTTTCCCTCAAGTTGCATTGAATTGTCGGGTGCCGTCGTCATTGTTAGGCTTCCTTGTTGGGGAGCACGAGCAGGCGGTGGCAGTACGGGCAGTGCGTAATCTCACTACCGTCGTGGTTGAGGTCGCTCATGGACGACGCCTGCAGCGCGGTGTGGCAGACCGTGGGGATGTTGCCCTTGATGGTCTCGACGGCCAGGCCACGGAACTGCTTGAGCAGACGCTCGTAGTCGGTGAGCACGTCGGTCGGCAGCGTGGCGGCGAGCGCGGTGCGCTCCTTGGTGGCGGCATCAATCTGGGCCTGGAGGTCGGCGGCCTTGGCACGGGCGGCCTTGGTGTCGGCCTTTACGCCCTCCTCGAATTTGGCGATGATGGCCTGCGCGCGAGCCTCGCGGTCGAGCGCCTCCTTGTGGGCGACAACGACATCCTTGCGGGTGTGCTCAATCTTATCCAGGCGCTTGGCCAGGGTGGCGAGCTCGTTTTCCAGATCCTGGACCTCGCGGTAGTCAGAGCCGTCGACGTGGCGTTTTTTGGCGGACTCGATGGCGTTGTTGGTCTGGATCTCGGTGGTGTTGAGATCGTCCAGCTCAATGTCGAGGTCCTTGCGCTGAGCATAGAGCTTGGTCATTTCGGACTTAAGCTTTACATAGGTTTTGCGCTTTGAGGCGAGCTCCTTGAGCTCCGGCATATTGGCAAGTTCGCTCTTGTTGCGGGCGAGCTCCAAATCGATCTGTTGCAGCTTGAGTAGCGTAGCGCCGGCGCTCATAAGTTCTCTCCTTTTGTCACAGTCCACCATTGGCAAGGGTTCAGTATTTTAATCGCATGACGGGGGTCGACCCCGGCGTCAACCGCAGAGTTCATCAAGATATCCACGAACGGCTCCTCGGAGCGGTCGTGGCCGAGCAAGATCACGCTCAGCCCGCGCAAGGCAAGATCTTGCGCCACGTGATAGCCCGCCTCGCCCGTCACGATGACA
>UMFM01008537.1_pt1 | contig 13740 bp, 10 predicted proteins | sample 1965011 | NCBI WGS metagenome assembly UMFM01 (sample SAMEA4836046, study PRJEB28245) | human gut metagenome | biome: gut microbiome; material: fecal sample | place: Denmark | collected 2008 | reverse complement strand
CTTTTGGACTTAAGGGCCTCAAGGTTATGAGGCCAAGGGTACACACGACATGCGGCATCGCCTGCCGTGTGCGGCGTGTCTGTTCAGACAGCAATTTATTATATCAAGTCCCTGCTGTTTTGTCAAGCCCTGCGGACCAAAAATCCGCACAAAAATTTGTGCTGAAGCTTTGGCGAACTTTGTCTGTTTTTTTAACGAGAAAGATTGAAAAGTATTTTGATTTTGGTTCTGAGCGGCGATATAATAAAAGAATAAGGGGTCGGGCGCGGCCGACAGCCCTGTTAAATAAAATAAAACGGAGGAAGGTAAATTTATGTATTCTGTTTTTCGCAACCTCGCCATCATCATCCTCAGTGCCAAGTTCTTCGGGCTGGTGGCCCGCAAGTTCAAAGCGCCGCAGGTGGTGGGCGAGATCATCGCGGGCCTGATCATCGGGCCCTGTCTGCTGAACCTTGTGCATATCAGCGATACCATCTCGATCTTTGCAGAGATCGGCGTGGTGCTGCTGATGTTCTCCACGGGCCTTGGCACCAACCTGAAGGAGCTGATCAAGGCAGGCCCCATCGCCACCCTGATCGCCTGTGTGGGCGTGGCGGTGCCGCTGGCAGGGGGCACGCTCCTTTATAGTTTATTCTACGGTTTCTCAGCGTTGGGCAGCCAGGAGTTTTACCGTGCCCTCTTCATCGGTACCATTATGACCGCCACCAGCGTGTCCATCACCGTAGCTACCTTGCAGGAGCTGGGCCACCTGAAGAGCTTCCTTGGCACCACCATCGTCAGCGCCGCCGTCATCGATGATGTTATCGGCATCGTGGTGCTGACCTGTGTGCTGGGAGCAAGCTCCGGCACCGGTACAGGGCTGGGCAAGGTGCTGATGAACACCGTGCTGTTCTTCGCTACCGCCATCGGCGTGGGCATCATTGCCCATTTCGCCATGAAGTGGCTGGACAAGCGCAACCCCCACACCCAGCGCATCACCATCGTCAGTATGGCGTTCTGCTTTGCCATGGCTTACATTGCCGAGGCCTACTTCGGCATTGCAGACATCACCGGTGCCTACATCGCGGGCATCGTCCTGTGCACTCTGGAGGATGCCCCCTATGTGGAGCGCCGGGTGGACATCAGCAACTATGTGTTGTTTGCTCCCATCTTCTTCGCCAGCATCGGCCTGAAAACAGATATCAGCGGTCTGACCCCGGAGATCCTGCTGTTCAGCGTGTGCTTCGTGGTGGTGGCCCTGATCACCAAGATCATCGGCTGCGGGCTGGCGGCCAAGATTTGCAGGTTCAGCTGGGGTGATTCCCTCAAGGTGGGTGTTGGCATGATGACCCGCGGCGAGGTGGCCCTGATCGTGGCCCAGAAGGGTCTGGACATCGGCGTGGTGGATTCCGTCTACTTCACCGCCGTCATCCTGCTCATCGTCGTGTCCAGTGTGGCCACTCCGCTGGTCCTGAAAGCGCTGTTCACTAAAATGCCTGTGCAGCCGCATCCCAGTCAGGCAAAGCAGTAAGGGAGCTCTGCCAGAACCCTTTTGATATTTTTCAAAACGACAGCAGCACCTCACCAGAAATGGCGGGGTGCTGCTGCTTTATGGGGCGAAACGGGGCGAAAAGTTTTCGCAAACGGTGCAAAACGGGCTGAAAAGCGGGGTCCTTTTGTGAATAGTGCTAAAGAAATGGCGGAATCCTTGTAAAAAATAACAGCAGGTGGTATAATTTACCTGTAAAACAAAAATGATTGGCTCAAAAGAAACAAATTTGGAGGGATTTATATGAAAACTGTAGCGCAGACCGTGATCGAGGCAGATCGCTTCTATACCATCGCTGCCAAGGGCGGCAGTGTCATTCAGGCCGTGGAGAAGGCCACCAACGGCGGAGATATCCGCCTGGGCAAGTACGAGCACAAGCCCGAGCAGGAGTGGGCCTTTGTGCGCGAGGGTGACGGCGTGTACCGCATCCGCAACCGCGCATCCGGCAAGCTGATCGATCTGATGATGACCGGCACCGCCAATGGCACCTGGCTGCACCTGTGGGAGGATGTGGGCGGCACCTCTCAGATGTGGACCGTGGAGCCCACCCCCGCCGGCACCGTCCGTCTGCGCTCTTCCTGGGCCAGCGGCAAGTGCATCGATACCGTGGGCATGGGTGCCAACGATGGTGCCATCCTGCAGATCTGGCAGGAGGCCGCAGGCGATGACCAGCTGTGGACCATTTCCGAGGTGAAGGATCGTGCAAAGCGTGCCCCTGCCAAGAAGGCAGAGGAGCCCATTGTAGAGGCTGCACCTGTGGTCGAGAGCGCTCCTGCAGAGGAGGCAAAGCCGGAGGTCAAGGAAGAGCCCGTTGTGGAGGAAAAGCCCGTGGAGGAGCCTGCAAAGGCTGAGGAAAAGCCCGCTGAGCCTGTTAAGGCCGAAGAGGTGAAGGCGGAGCCTGTCAAGGCCGCTGCTCCCGCTGCCAAGGCTCCCGCAAAGAAGCCCGCCGCCAAAAAGACCAGCCGCGCTGCCCGCAAAAAGGCCGCTGCCGCTAAAAAGTAAGTAATATAAGCAAAAGCAGCTGCATTCCGTAAAAACACGGAGTGCAGCTGCTTTTTTGTTGCGATCTTACAGGCCTCTCCTCCGAGGAGAACTGGAACGAAACGCCTGAGAAGGTCAGACGTGCATCATGCCGCGCTGTGCTTTGATGCGGAATTTGAGTGCGGCGGCGATAAAGCCCTTGAACAGGGGATGAGCGCGGTTGGGGCGGCTCTTGAACTCGGGGTGGAACTGTGCACCCAGATGGAAGTCACGGCCGGGCAGCTCCACGGTCTCCACCAGACGGCCGTCAGGGCTGGTGCCGGAAATGACCAGTCCGGCATCCTCCATCTCCTGACGGAACGCGTTGTTGAACTCGTAGCGGTGGCGGTGACGCTCCCAGATCTCAGCCTCGCCGTAGCACTCGGCCATCTTGGTGCCGGGCTTGACGGTGCAGGGGTACTTGCCCAGACGCATGGTGCCGCCCTTGGGGATGTTGCCCTGCTGGTCGGCCATCAGGGCGATGACATTGTGGGCACCATCGGGGGTGAACTCGCTGGAATTGGCATCGGCATAGCCCAGCACGCCGCGTGCGAACTCCATCACCATGATCTGCATTCCCAGGCAGATGCCAAAGTAGGGGATCTGGTTCTCACGGGCATACTGTGCAGCCTGGATCATACCCTCGATGCCGCGGTCACCAAAGCCGCCGGGCACAATGATGCCGTCCACGTCAGCAAACACTTCTTTGCAGGCATCCTGATCGATCAGGTCCTCGCTCTCCACCCACTTGATGTCTACCTGACTGTCGTTCTCAAAACCGGCGTGGTACAGGCTCTCCATCACGGAAAGATAAGCGTCGTGCAGTTTGACGTACTTGCCCACCAGCGCAATGGTGCAGGTCTTGCTGCGGGTGGCAATGCGGGAGACCACACCCTTCCATTCGGTCAGGTCGGCGGGGGGCACGTCCAGTTTGAGTTTTTCCACCACCACATCATCCAGACCATTGGTGTGGAGCATCAGCGGGCACTGGTACAGGCTGGGCATGGTCAGGTTCTCAATGACGCACTCAGGCTTGACATTGCAGAAGGTACTGATCTTGCGGCGGATATCGCCGCCCACGCTGCCGTCAGCACGCAGGATGATGATATCGGGGTTCACGCCCATGCCCTGCAGCTCCTTGACGGAGTGCTGGGCTGGCTTGGACTTGTACTCGTCGGAGCCGGAAATATAGGGCACCAGCACAACATGGATGTAGCAGCAGTTGTCGCGGCCCTGCTCCAGGCCCACCTGACGGATGGCCTCCAGGAAGGGCTGGCTCTCGATATCGCCGGTGGTGCCGCCGATCTCGGTAATGACCACATCGGCATCGGTAGAGGATGCCATGTTGTAGATGTAATTCTTGATCTCGTTGGTGATGTGGGGGATGATCTGGACGGTCTGACCCAGATAAGCGCCCTGGCGCTCCTTGTTCAGCACGTTCCAGTACACCTTGCCGGTGGTCAGGTTGGAGTACTTGTTCAGATTTTCGTCGATGAAGCGCTCATAGTGACCCAGATCAAGGTCGGTCTCAGTGCCGTCATCGGTCACGAACACCTCACCGTGCTGCAGGGGGCTCATGGTACCCGGGTCCACGTTCACATAAGGGTCCAGCTTCTGGCTGGCGACCTTCAGTCCGCGGCACTTGAGCAGGCGGCCCAGAGAAGCCGCCGTGATGCCCTTGCCCAGACCGGAGACAACGCCGCCGGTCACAAAGATGAATTTTGCCATTTGTTCAGTCCTCCTCTAATTTATCTTTCAGAGATCATTCTTTCCCAATACGGATGCGACCGCATCCGGAACAAAACATACAACACCAGATTATAATCCTAATCCTCGTAAGAATCAAGGATTTCCTGTGCAATTTCTGCACGGCTGCGCCGGGTGTCCATGGCGCGCTTTTCAATGTAGCGGTGGGCGGCATCCTCGCTCATCTGCTCCCGCTCCACCAGACAGCATTTTGCATGGCTGACCAGCCGTACCTGTGCGATCTTTTCCTGCATCCGGGCGTTTTCCTGCCGGAGCAGCTGCAGGCGGTGGTTGCTGGCCGCGGCCAGATGGATGGCCTGCAGGAACAGCGTGTTGGAGAACGGCTTGCTCAGCAGCAGCACCCCCTGCTCACTCATGGGGGTCAGCAGCTGCTCGGCGGCGGCTGCCTTGGCCAGCAGCACCACGCCTGCGTCTGTTTTTTCTACGGCAGAGGAACACAGCTCGTGGCCGAACTCGTCCGGCAAAGGCGCGTTGACCACGATCAGCTCAAAATCGGATTCCAGCATCCTGCGCCGGGCCTCGGCACCACTGGGGATGATCGTAGGCCGGGTGTATCCCAGCTCTGCCAGCCGCGCGGAGATGTACTCGTTGGAGCTTGCTCCGGCGCTCACGATCAGAGCACGTCCCATTTGAATCGCTCCTTTCTCTTACATCCAGGCAAGGGGCCGAATCATTGCCCCTTCGTACTTTCCCTCAAAAGCGGTTCAGATGGCGTTGAAGTAGTGTACCCGCTCGTACTCTGCCGGGTCGGCGGCAGCTTTCAGGGCGGCACAGCGCTTCAGTTCTTCCTCATAGTACCGATGCGAAAGCTCTTCCGGCAGCACGCGGTGCAGAAATTCGCTCTCCTGCGCGGCCTGCACGGCCTCCTCCAGCGTGGAAGGCAGTCTTTCCAGCCCAAGACCTGCGGCCTCGGCGGGATCGAACAGGTTCTTGTTGATGGGGGCCTGCAGCACCATCCGGTGCTCGATGCCGTCCAGACCGGCGGCCAGCACCAGACCCACGGCCAGATAGGGGTTGCAGGCAGGGTCAGGGCTGCGCAGTTCCATGCGGCAGTTGTTGCCCTTGACCTGCGGGATGCGCACCAGCTGGCTGCGGTTCTGGCGGCTCCAGCTCACATAGCGGGGGGCCTCGTCACAGCCAAAGCGCTGGTAGCTGTTGGGCAGGGGATTGGTGAACACGGTCAGCTCCCGGCTGTGGGCCAGAACACCCGCCATAAAGCTGCCTGCAATGCTGTCCGGGGCAATGTCGCCCTCAAACAGATTGCGGCCATCCATGTAAAGGGACAGGTTGATGTGCAGGCCGCTGCCTGCCTGATCCGGCAGGGGCTTGGGCAGGAAGCTGGCGTGGATGCCGTTGCGCATGGCAACAGCCCGCACGATCTGCTTGAACATCATCACATTGTCGGCTGTTTTCAGGGGGCCGGCGTAGTGGCAGTCGATCTCATTCTGGCCGTGGCCGCTCTCGTGATGGCTGTGCTGGGGGCTCATGCCCATCTGCTCCATGGTCAGGCAGATGTCCCGGCGCAGGTTCTCACCTGCATCCAGCGGGGCTACATCAAAGTAGCCGCCAAAGTCGATGGGGATGCGGGTGGGGCGGCCCCGGTCGTCATTCTCAAACAGGTAGAACTCGCACTCAGCCCCCACGTTGCAGGTCAGCCCCAGTTTGCGGAAGCTGCGGCTCATCTGGCGCAGGAAGCCGCGGCAGTTACCGCCAAAGGCAGCGCCGTCCGGCTTTTCCACGTCACAGAAGAACTGCATCACCCGGCCCTCGGTGGGCCGCCAGGGCAGGATGGTCACGGTGGAAAGATCGGGCCGGAGCACAAGATCGCTCTCCTCCACCTTCATAAAACCGGCAATGGAGCTGCCGTCAAAGCAGACACCATCCTCCATGGCCTTGGGCAGGTCGCTGGCAAGCACGGCGATGTTTTTCTGGGTGCCAAAGATATCGCAGAAGGCAAAGCGGACGAATTTGACGTTGTTGTCCTCCACAAAATCAAGGATGTCCTGTTGGGTATTATAGCTCATAGTGGTTCCCTCCGAGCCGCAGGGTGCGGCGAATGGCACATCAGTGCAAAACTAGAAAAATCAGCTTGCGTTCTTAAAAAACGCCTAAAGGCCTGCTTCGTATGCGCAAAGCAGGTCTTTAGGCTGGTGTAAGAAATAGGAAAAGGGGAATGGCTTAAAAATCCAACAACCCAGCGATGCTTATCAAGCTATGTCAGAAAGATCAGACGTAGTAGAGCATCTTGCTGTAGCTGGGCAGAGGCCAGTAGTCCTCACCGCAGATGGTCTCGGCATCGTCAGCAGCGGCGCGCAGAGCATCCATCTTGGGCAGAACGTCATCGTGGAAGGAGACAGCCTTGGCACTCTCATCGGTCATGGCCTCAGCGGTATCCACGGCAGCCTGCAGGGCATCGATGGCATCGCTCATGGCATCGGCATCGGTGGACAGGCGGGTGAGGGTCTTGGTCTCGCTGCGCACGCTGATGGCCTCGCTGACGGCCAGCTTGGATGCAGCGGTGTTGGCAACCTCGCTCATGTAGGCGTTGATGGCGGGCAGCAGCTGCTTGCGGGCCATCTCCAGCATGGTCAGAGCCTCGATGTTGATGATCTTGGAGTAGTGCTCCATCTCGACCTCGTAACGGCTCTCCATCTCGATCTTGGTCAGGACACCGAAATCCTCCATCAGCTGGATGTTCTTCGGGTCGATCAGTGCGGGCAGAGCGGCGGGCGTGTTCTTCTTGTTGGGCAGGCCGCGGCGTGCTGCTTCCTCTTCCCACTCGGCGGTGTAGCCGTTGCCGTTGAAGATGACACGGCGGTGGTCACGGATGGTGCGCTTGATCAGAGCAATGGCAGCGCTGGTAAAGTCCTCAGCGCCCTCCAGCTCGTCGGCGTAGCCCTTCAGCTCCTTGGCAACAGCAGTGTTCAGGATGGTGTTGGCATCGCTCAGGTTCTCAGCAGAACCGGGCATACGGAACTCGAACTTGTTGCCGGTGAAGGCGAAAGGAGAGGTGCGGTTGCGGTCGGTGGTGTCCTTGCTGAACTTGGGCAGGACATCCACGCCCAGATCCATCTTCATCTTGACGGGGCCGGCATAAGGCGAATCAGATGCAATGGCATCGATGACAGCTTCCAGCTCCTCGCCCACGAAGATCGAGATGATGGCCGGGGGAGCCTCGTTGGCACCCAGACGGTGATCATTGCCCGGGGTGGCGACGGAGGTGCGCAGCAGATCGGCGTACTCGTCCACTGCCTTGATGACAGCGGCCAGGAATACCAGGAACTGCAGGTTCTCCATGGGCGTGTCGCCCGGGTCCAGCAGGTTCTCGTGGGTGGTGGACATGGACCAGTTGTTGTGCTTGCCGCTGCCGTTCACACCCTCAAAGGGCTTCTCGTGCTGCAGGCAGACCAGACCGTACTTGGGAGCGATCTTCTTCATCATCTCCATGGTCAGCAGGTTGTGGTCAATGGCAACATTGGTGGTGTCGAAGATGGGGGCCAGCTCATGCTGGCAGGGAGCCACTTCGTTGTGCTTGGTCTTGGCGGGAACGCCCAGCTTCCACAGCTCCTCGTCCAGCTCCTTCATAAATGCGGAGACCTCGGGACGGATGACACCGAAATAATGCTCCTCCAGCTCCTGACCCTTGGCAGAGGGAGCACCGAACAGGGTGCGGCCGGTGAGGATCAGATCCTGACGTGCCTCGTAATCCTCCTTCTTGACAAGGAAGTACTCCTGCTCGGGGCCGACGGTGGTGGAGACGTAATCAACATCCTTACCAAACAGCTTCAGGATGCGGATGGCCTGACCGGACAGTGCGTTCATGGAGCGCAGCAGGGGGGTCTTTTTGTCCAGTGCCTCGCCGGTGTAGCTGACGAAAGCGGTGGGGATGCACAGCACGTCATCCTTCACGAAAGCGTAGCTGGTGGGGTCCCATGCGGTGTAGCCGCGGGCCTCGCAGGTGGCACGCAGGCCGCCGGAGGGGAAGGAGGAAGCATCAGGCTCGCCGCGCACCAGCTCCTTGCCGGAGAACTCCATGATGGCGGTGCCGTCGCCAACAGGGGAAACAAAGCCGTCGTGCTTCTCACTGGTGATGCCGGTCAGCGGCTGGAACCAGTGGGTGTAGTGGGTGGCACCCAGCTCCATGGCCCAGCGCTTCATCACGCTGGCCACAACGTTTGCCACCTCGATATCCAGGGGTGCGCCCTTGTGCAGGGTGCGCTCCAGGCTCTTGTAAGTAGCGCTCGGCAGGCGCTCCTTCATTACATGCTCGTTAAAGACCTTGCTGCCGTAGATTTCCATAACATTTGCTGCCATAAATCCTACTCCTTACTTGATCTTATGTCTGTCCCTTCCGAAACTGTCTCCCGCCGCCGAACTGCGGCCCGGAAACAGCGAAAAGCTTTTTAACAAAAACGGCGCTGCGAGTCAGGAGGTGACCCACAGCGCCGTTGCTGTCTATGGTTTGATTATATCCCGGAACGGCTCAAAAGGCAATTGACAAAACTGACGATTCTGCACAAACACGTTCTCGTTTTTTTGGGAGATATCGTATTTGGTATTACTTTTAGATCACCTGGAACAGGAAGAACTTCAGGTAATTGGTCTCGGGCACGCCCCACAGGATGGGGTGATCCGGTGCCTGCTGCTTCACCTCGATCTGCCGCAGCTGCCGGTGGGCATCCTTTGCGGCGGCGTGCAGCATCTTGATGAACAGCTCCTCGGTGGCAAAGTGGGAGCAGCTGGCCGTGGCCAGATAGCCGCCCCGGGGCAGCAGCTTCATGGCGCGGTAGTTGATCTCCTTATAGCCGCGCATGGCGTTTTCCACCGTGCGGCGGGCCTTGGTAAAGGCCGGCGGATCAAGGATGATAAAGTCGTAGGGATGACCCTCTTTTTCCAGCCGGGGCAGCAGTTCAAAGGTGTCCTCGCAGAGAAAATCCATGTTGGTCAGATTGTTGCGCTGGGCGTTCCGCTGGGCCATGGCAATGGCCTCGGCGCTGATGTCAGCGGCAGTGACCCGGGCAGCCCCGCCCTTGGCGGCGTTCAGCGCAAAGCTGCCGGTGTGGGTAAAGCAGTCCAGCACAGTGTGACCGGCAGCAATGCGGGCCACAGCCCGGCGGTTGTATTTCTGGTCGAGGAAAAAGCCGGTCTTCTGGCCGTTCTCAAAATCGACGTGGTAGAACACGCCGTTCTCGCAGATCTCGGTCTGGGTGCTGTCGGGGTGCGTCTCGCCGGGCAGGTCAAACCAGCCCTTGTTCTGTGCCAGGCCCTCCTTGGCCCGCAGAGCCTCGTCGTTGCGCTCGTAGATGCCCTCAATGGTCTGGCCGTCAGCGCGCAGGACTTCTGCCAGCAGGGGGAAGAGGATGGGCTTGAGCTTTTCCATGCCCACGCTCAGGGTCTGGGTGACAAGGATATTGTTGAACCGGTCCACAGTCAGGCCCGGGAACTGGTCAGCCTCGCCAAAGATGACACGGCAGGCGGTCAGGTCGGCGGGCTCCAGCACGGTCTTGCGGTAGGCCCAGGCGTATTCGACCCGGCGCTTCCAGAAAGCGGCATCGAAGGTGTCGTTGGCGTTGCGGGAGATGAGCCGCACCCGGATCTTGCTTTTCAGTGAGAGAAAACCGGTGCCAAGATAGGCACCCTTTGTGCTGACCACATCGACCAGCGTGCCGTTTTCAGGCTCTGCTTCCGGGGAACTCTGGATGTCGTTTTCGTACACCCAGGGGTGGCCGCCCACCAGAAGCCCTTCGGCGTGTTTGTTGACGGTGTAAACGGGGTAATTGCGAGAAGATTTCATAGTTGCTCCTGTTATAACTGGCTCGCCCTCTCAGTCTCGCTCCGCTCGCCAGCTCTCCCAAAGGGAGAGCCTTTGGCGATTTTCGATTCAGTCTCATCAAGCTTGAATACAGAGCGGCTCTTGGCTCCCCCTTTGGGGGAGCTGGCAATGCCGTCAGGCATTGACTGAGAGGGTGAGGATGCTAAAATTTCATACTGATATTTATTCTAACATAAAAACGTGCTAGAATAAATACAAAAACACAGAAACGAGGAAAACGTCATGGAGATCGAACGCAAATGGATGGTGAACGGCTGGCCGGAGGGCGAAAACTTCCCGGCTCTGCCGCTCAAGGAAGAGTTTGCCATGCGGCAGGGATATATCAGCGTGCGGCCCACCGTGCGCATCCGGGAGGAGGCGCTCAAGGGCGGCAAGACGGCCTATATCCTCTGCTTCAAGTCCGGAAGCGGGCTTGCACGGGAGGAAATCGAGCGCTCCATCGACAAGAAACTGTTTGATGAACTGGAAACAAAGATCATCGGTAAGCCCCTGATCGGGAAGATCCGCAGAAGCTACGCCCTGCCCGATGGCCTTGTGCTGGAGGTGAACCATGTGGATGAGGGCCAGCCCACTGCGTTCTGGTACGCTGAGGTGGAATACCCCACCGTGGGTGCCGCCCGCAGCTGGAAGCCGGAAGCCTTTGGCCTTGCAGACTATCTGAACGATGATGTCACCGACCAGCCCGGCCAGAGCATGGGAGCCTACTGGGAACAGACCCGGAAATAAAAATGACCCTCTCCGTCGCGCAGATACGGCAGCCTTGCCCTTGGGGAAAGACGGCAGTGCAAAGCAATGACAGAGAGGGTCATTATTTTTTACTTCTTGTGGTACATCCGGTCTGCTTCCTCATAGGCGGGCTCGCAGGTCAGATACATGCCCAGCTTCTTCACGGTATCCATATCCACGCTGGACAGGATGACGGTGGAGTGCATATCGCAGCCCTTCAGGTGGGAGAGCTGCTTGAGGGCGGCTGCTGCAGTGGGATTCTGCGCGGCCGAGCTGGACAGGGCGATCAGGATCTCGTCGGTGTGCAGACGGGGGTTCTTGCTGCCCAGATAGTTGGTCTTGAGGGTCTGGATGGGCTCGATGGCGGCGGCAGAAACGAGGTCAAGCTCCTGGTCGATACCGGCCAGCTTTTTCAGCGCGTTGAGCAGAGCGGAGGAAGCGGCACCCAGCAGGGGGCCGGTCTTGCCGGTGACAACGGTGCCGTCCGGCAGCTCAATGGCAGCGGCGGGGGCACCGCCGGTCTTTTCAGAGACTGCATGGGCGGCCTGCTCCACCGGGCGGCTGCCCAGGGTCAGTCCGGCCTGATTCATCAGCAGCTCCAGCTTGTAGACCTCACTCTGGATCTGTGCGCCGTTCTTGAGGTCGCACAGGGCCTTGAAGTAGCGGCGGACGATCTCGTTGCGGGAAGCCTCGCAGCAGGCCGCGTCATCCACGATGCAGTTGCCGGCCATGTTCACGCCCATGTCGGTGGGAGAGTGGTAGGGGCTCTTGCCTGCGATCAGCTCAAACATGGCGTTGACCACGGGGAAGATCTCAATGTCGCGGTTGTAGTTGACCGCGGTCTTGCCATAGGCCTCCAGATGGAACGGGTCGATCATGTTCACATCGTTCAGGTCGGCGGTGGCGGCCTCGTAGGCCAGGTTGACCGGGTGCTTCAGGGGGATGTTCCAGATGGGGAAGGTCTCAAACTTGGCATAACCGGCCTTCACGCCCCGCTTGTATTCGTGGTACAGCTGGGACAGGCAGGTGGCCATCTTGCCGCTGCCGGGGCCGGGAGCCGTGATGACCACCAGCGGGCGCTGGGTCTCAATGTACTCGTTGCGGCCATAGCCCTCGTCGCTCACGATGCGGGCAACGTCGTTGGGGTAGCCGGGGATCTTATAGTGCCGGAAGGTGCGGATGCCCAGGCTGTTCAGCCGCTTCTCAAAGGCTTCCACCTCGGGGGCAGCGGTGTACATGGTCACGCATACGCTGCCCACAAACAGGCCGCGCTCCTGGAATGCATCGATGAGACGCAGAACGTCCAGATCATAGGTAATGCCATAGTCACCGCGCACCTTGCTGCTGACGATGTCCTCAGCGTTGATGACGATAACGACCTCGGCCTGATCCTTCAGCTGCAGCAGCATCTGCAGCTTGGAATCGGGCTGGAAGCCGGGCAGCACGCGGGAGGCGTGGTAGTCATCGAACAGCTTGCCGCCGAATTCCAGATACAGCTTGTTGTCGAACTGCGCGATCCGCTCCCGGATGTGCTCCGACTGCATCTGCAGGTATTTGTCGTTGTCAAATCCTTTTTTCATTCGTTGCTCCTCTTCCTGATTTCGGTTCCCTTATCCTGCCCGGGCAGCGGGTTCCACAGCGGAAGTGTGCCCGGGGAATTACACAATACAAAAACAGTATATCATATCGGAGGAGCGGGTGCAATAAAAAATCAACAAAAGTCCCGCTCCTTCCAGCAGAGAGCTTTTGCCGGAAAGAGCGGGGCAGGGAGGAACAGTGCGGATTACAGGGTCAGCTGGATGCCGCTGAGGGTCACGGTATCCGGATCGGGCTCCTCATCCTTTGCTTTGGCGCGGGTCTGTTTGGGCAGAGCGTCCTCGTGGACTACTTTGCCGCATTCCAGCTCAGGGATGGCAAAGAAGGCCTCTTCCAGAGCATCAGGCAGCTCTACTTCACCGGTAACATGCAGGAATTCGATCTGAGCCAGCAGGTCTGCGCTCTCTGCGGGGATGACAGCATCGCCCAGCACATAGAGACGGGTGCCATACCGGCGCAGGGAAGAGGCGGTCAGCTCCAGGTCGTCCTCCACCACAGCGGTGCCGTCCGGCACGATGATCAGCTCGGTGGAATCCGGGAAGAGCGGGGCCAGAACGGGCGCAAGGCTTGCGCACAGGATGGCCTTTGGAGCGGAAAAGCTGCAGCCCTTTGCGGCCAGTGCGGCAGTGTCGAGCCTGGGGTCAACCGCCAGGAAGCGATGTTCATTCCAGTACAGGCGGCTTTGTGCCCGCAGCAGGAAGGTGTTGTCTAGCTTGATGGAGCTTCCCGGCAGGAGCACTGCATCATCGGGGTAGACCGCCAGCTTTCCGTTCAGGATGCAGCGGGCGGATACCACTGCCGAGAGGCACTGCGGGCAGTAGATCATACCGTTGACCAGAATGCAGGCGTACTTCTGTAAAACCTCCGCAGCATCCGGTGTGATCATCAGCTTGCCGTTGACCACCAGTACCTGCCCGGCGGCGGTCTGGCTGGCAGAGCTCAGCGTGACCTTGCCATTGACCACACCCACCGAGACCTCCTCCGGGACATTTTTGCAGAGCATCGAATCCAGAGAAATGTTGTGCTGGCTCAGGAGCGTCTGCACCCGGGGCGAGGTCAGCGCGATCATGCAGTCCAGCTTGATCTGCTCATAGCGGTCAAGAAAATCCTCCTGCACATTGCGCAGGTCCAGGATCATAGCGTCCACATTCAGGTTCTTTTTCATCATTTATTCCTCCGTAAGTTCAGTTTTGAGGCGATGGCGTATCTGGGCAAGGCGGCTGCGGACCGTGCCGGGCGGGAGACAGAGCAGCTGACCGATCTCGCTGGC